>Ga0307516_10000018_pt1 | contig 200845 bp, 178 predicted proteins | sample 19_EM_MG_FD_203310 | JGI IMG/M metagenome (GOLD analysis project Ga0307516, IMG submission 203310) | Populus trichocarpa ectomycorrhiza microbial communities from riparian zone in the Pacific Northwest, United States - 19_EM | ecosystem: Host-associated > Plants > Roots > Unclassified... | reverse complement strand
AGGTGCCCTGCACGCCGCAGGCATAGCTGGTGCGCGGGCCGCACACCGCCGAGCGAGTCAGCGTGTTGCCGCGCACGATGGCGCCGTGGAAATCCGACGATGCGAGGTAGATGTTGTGGTTCCTGAAGAGCGGGTTGGTAGAGAAGCCGTTGTTGTCGAAACGATTGCCTTCCAGCAGCAGGTAGGGGCCACCACCGAACAGCCCTTGCACGCCGTTGTCGTGGATGAACGAGTTGCGCAGTGTCAGCCGAGAGGTCTTGGCGCTCGGTGCATTGCCCGGCCCTGGGTACACGCCGATGCCGAACTCGCTGATGTCGACGTTCTCGATCAACACGTCGCTGACGTCGTTGTAGGTGAACACACCGTTCGAGTTGGTGCCGGCGCCCGGGCCCACGCACTTGATGTTCTTGAAGGTGAAGCCTTCCTTGTGCACCGGCACGTCGCCGCCGTTGGTGATGGTGACGCAGTTCGACTCCGCGCCGGTCACCGTGATCAAGGGCTTGGCCGAGCCCTCGTAGCCGGCGGGCCGGTAGTCGGCAATGACGATGGGATGCTTGGCGCTGCCCTTGTTGTTGCCGGTCCAGAACGCACTGATCTCGGTGCGCCATGAGCCATTGCGGGCCAGCAACACACGGTCGCCGCCGACCAGCGAATCGACCAGTGAGCGCGCCGGTATGAGCAGTTTCGGTTTGTCGGGCGACAAGCCGTCATTGCTTTCGTCGCCAGGCTGGCAGCCGACATCGGCACCGGCCTGGCAATCGGAGAAGTAGTAGGTCGTGGCCTGCGCCGACAAGGCGGCGAATGACATCAAGCCAAACGCCAGCAGCCTTTTCATCCAACGGGTCCGTTCATGGGGCCACCACCTTGCTGTTGTACTGAAGTTCGCTCTCGCCCTTTTCGGTGGTGGCAGAGACCCACAGGTACCACTTGCCCGAGGGCAGTGACACGGTTGCCGATGTCGCTTTCGGGTCTTGCACCTCCGACAGCAACGCGGGGGCCAGGTCGTAACGGGTCTGGCTGGCGTAGATCTTGAAGCCGGTGAGCACGTGGTCCTTGAGCGGTGATCCATTGGCCAGGGTTGTCGGCGCCCGCCACTTCACCACGAGGCCGTGTGCAGCCTGCGCTTCGGGCACTGGCTGGGCCCAGGCCTGTGGGCCACTCATGGCCAGGACGCTTGTCGTCATCGCGAGGGCGAGAGTGCGGCAGCGGAATCGGGCCTTGAACTCGTTCAAGATTCGCCGTTGCGTGGGCCGCGTTTTGACGCCGCGAGAAATTGTCGGCATGGTTCTCCCTTGTCGAAGCACTGTCGAACGCCGCGCTGCGCTTGCCAACGATCGAAACTTGGCGGGGCACGGTGCAGCACGGCATGCGGCGGATTCTGGTGACCCAGCCATCGCAGCGCACCATGCGAACTAGGGAGGCCTAACGCCTTAACGGTATGCAGCAGTAACTACTGTGTTAAGCCATCGGCGGTTCAGATGCAAGCATTTGATTTGAACCGTCAAACGTCTACGCTTCGTACGTCGGCCATCGAACGGCAGGGCGAGGGAGTGTCGCTGATACGCACCTGGCGCAAGGCCGACTTCTTGATGAATCCGTTCGACGGCTTGCTGTTGGATGAGGTTGTCCGCTTTATCGTCAGGTCGCGAATGCCGTGACCATGCAATTGGTTTGTTAGGTGTGGTCGATGCCTTTTGATGAGGCATCGAATGCCTGGGTATTTTTATTGTCATGGACCATCGAAGTTTCGCCAATGCCAAGTACGCCCCGAAGAAGAAGCGCGCGCGCTGCGAACAGTTTTTGGCTGACATGTGGCGGCGGGTGCCGTGGTTGCAGATCGCGTCGATCGAGCGGCTTGCATCTCATCTGCAGTCGGGCCCGGGCGGGGGCAGGCAACACGCAGAACTCATGCCGACTTGGCGCGTAGCGATCACGACCGGGATGCGCTCGTGGACCATGTCACCCTGAATCCACCGCAACGCCTCGCACCGGCGGGGCAACTGCATGCCTGGGGAGCCAACCATCTGGGCCAGGCGGGCAATGGGCCTGGCCCGGATGTGCTGCAGCCGCGACCCGTGCCTGACCTGCCGGCCATCAGCGCCGCCTGCTGCAATGGCAACTCCGCCTTGGCGCTGGATCCGATGGGGCACGTCTGGTCCTGGGGCTGGGACGTCGCAGGCTCGCTTGGCCGCGTGGCGCCGGTTGGAAGGCGGGTGTCCTTGCTCGATGGCAGCGAAGAGCGCAGTGCAGAGCGCCCCAAGGCATCGATGCCGCCTTTCGCGACGCCAGGCCTGGTGTGGCACCTGCCACCGGTCGTGCAATTGGCACTTGGTGCAGAGAACGGCTTGGCCCTGGACGACCGCGGCCGTGTGTGGGCCTGGGGCGGGCCCGCCTGCCTGGGCCGCCCGGACGCCGGGACCTTGCCGCTGAGCAACTCGGAGCCAGCCTGCGTCGAAGGCCTGCCGCCGATCCGGTCGCTGGCTTGCGACCCGGCCGGCATGGTGGCATTTGCGGTCGACGAAGAAGGCGCGTTGTGGTCCTGGGGCGTGGGTCTGCACGGCGAACTGGGTCGGGACGATCCTCGCTTCGACCCCAAGCCTGGCCGAGTCAAAAACCTGGGCGTCGTGCAATCGGTGCATCCTGGCGCGTCGTTCTGCCTGGCTTTGCTTGATGACGGGTCGGTCTGGGGCTGGGGCCTCGTCGGCTGCGGCCTGGGCGTTGTCTCTGGTGCCAACGATTTGGACGCAGTGGGATCACCGGCCCGCATTGCCGGCTTGCGCGATGTGCAGGCGCTGTGGGTGGGCGGTGACATGGCGATCATGCGCACCTGCGACGGCCAAACCTTCAGTTTGGGCAGTGGCAGCCAAGTGCTGTCACCGCGCGAACCGCCGCCGCCCGCCAACACCCTTCAGCGGCAGCCGGTGCTCAACCCCTATCGGAAGTTCACGCTGGGTCGCCACCATGGCTTCGGCATCGACAACTGGGGCAATGTGATCGGTTTTGGCCACGCGGTGAACGGGGCACTGGGCACCGGCCACGAGCGGCTGGACCTGAAGCTGGGCCCGAGCCGGCTTGGCCTGCGTGCCTTGCCCCTGGCTGCGGCCGGGCACCACAGCCTGGGACTGCTTTAGGCCCGCTTCGGTTGAAGCGAGCGGCCGCGAGGCCGCTGCAATTGAATTACGGTGCCGCTGTCACCGGCGTGGCGATGTAGGCGCGCAGCTCGCCTTGGTACTTGCCGGCACCCGAGATCTGGCCGGCGTCGTTGATGTCCGTGGCGGTGCCCAGCGAGGTCCAGCCGGCACGGCTGCCGTCGAGCAGTTTCTTCAGCCAGAAGGTCTTGCCATGGCGGGTCAACGAGGGCGACGACGTTTCGTCCCAGTTCCAGATGTTGCCCAGCACCTCGTCGCTGCCGTTGATGGCGGCAGCGGACATGCCCAGGCCATCGATCGAAGGGACGATCTCTATGGGTTGGCCGCGGCCTTTGTCGATGAAGGCGACCAGGGTGGAGTGCTCATTGACGGTGTCGCCGAGCACATGGCCGCGGTCATTGATGTCATCCCCGCCGCTGTCCCAACCCGCCAGGTGGTCCAGTTCTTTCATCGACTTGCCCGGCTTCCAACGGAAAGCGCGGTCCGCGTCCGTCGGCGAAATATCGGCATGGCCGGTCGCCCACCCCGACGCGTTGATCTTCAAGGCCATGCTGGTGGTGCCACCCAAGGTGCCCATGTCGGTCAGCGTGCCGTTGTCGTAGAAGGCGGCGTGCAGATTGACCCCGTCAAACCGGGCGCCGCCAACGACCTGGCCCAGGTTGTTGATGGACATGGCGTAACGCATGCCTGCCAGCGGTTGGCGGGGGCTGCCGTCGTGGGGCCACACATAGGCTTGGGTGTCCACTTCTCCCACCACGTCGCCCAAGTCGTTCAGGCCGTGGCAATAGGCGAACTCGCTGCCCGGCAGCAGCTTGGTGACCCCGTCGGCGAAAACATAGCAGGCCGAACTCTGGTTATGCGCTGTGCTTGCCAAGCCCATCACCCAGCCTTTGCTGTTGATGACCTGCGCCGACGTGGGCGTGTAGTTGCCCACGGCGGGCACGGTCTCGATCTTGTAGACCGGCGCTGCCATCGCGGCGGTGGCACCTAAGGTGACGAGCATGGCCGCCGCACTGGGCAGCCAACGCGAAAATGAATGAATCATGGGTACTCCCCGTTGACTTGAAAAGCATTTGTCGGGTGACATTTCCAGCATAGGTCGGCGAGGGTCGAGTCCCAATCCCTAACTGCAATGTTGAGTGGTGCAGGCTGCAGGCCTCCCGTCGCGCTTGGCGGACATTCAGAGCTGGAACGCATACAGCGCCGCGAGCTGCAGGCCGATTTGTGTGGTCTTCTCGCTCAGCAGGCTCTTGGCCGCATCGCCCAGCAAATGCCGGGCCTGAAGGTTGGCGTTGATGTGCCAGCTGCGCGCTCTTGAGGCGTGCCTGCGTTTCGACTCACTGCCGGGTGAGGCGAGAGGCGGTGTCCAGCGTGGTCGGATAGCCGTCGGCATCCACCGCATCGCCCGCACCGAAACGCAGCCCCGAGCCGTCGAGGACGATGAGGTCCTTGTTGTCGTGCACGCTGCTGATGAAGAAGTCAGCGGGGTAACGAATGCCGTCGACCACCACCGGTTGGCCGCCATTGCTGAGAGTGCCGAGGGCCGCCATGTTCACGGTGATGCGGTCGGCGTCGACGCCATCGACGCGCTGTGTGCCATCGAACACATAGGTGTTCTCGGTGGCGGCGTTGGTGTGCGTCGCCAGGGGCCTGCCGGTGCAGCCGGAGGCGGGGTGGACCTGGTAGACCATCGCAAAATGCAGCCTGTGGTCATCGGTCTTGGCCAGTGTCAGTCGATAGGTCGACTTGAGGGGTTGGCCAGGCTGGTCGACCGCGTAGAGGTCGGCGTCCTCGCAGGCCGACATCCAGCTGCCGGCGTACTTGTCCGCGGGGCTGTCATCGGCGCTGCAGGCGGCCAACAGGCTGGTGGTTGCAACGAGGGTGGCGATGCCTGCCCATTGGCGCATGGTTCTGCTGTTCACGATCGAGTCCTGACGAAGAGAGTTCGACACCTCCCTGGAGGCGCCACGTGTGGTGGCCGCGACTCTAGGAAAGGCATCGACACGCAGCGACTGGATTGCGACAAAGGCCACGGTGCATACCGCGAAGCGTCATTCCATGGCGCCCAAGCGACGCCGCAGCTCACCTGGCCTTGAAGCGGTGTGCGAAGAAACTGCCGTTCGCCCTGAGCGCTTCGAACTCGAACGCGCCGCGGTCCCATTCACCGTCGAGTCCACGGACCAAGCCGTACCCGTCCACGTTGAATGGTTCAGCCAAGGTGGCACCCGCTACCGTTTCCGCTTTGAGGCGGAAATCAAGATTCAGGTCGTCGACAAACGGGTCACCGCTGGCAGCGCTGGTGCCGGCGGGCTCCGAGTGCTTGCCGCCGGAATTGATGAAGTGGTTGTCGTCGTGCTTGCCGAACTTGGCGAAGTCCGGGCTGCGGCAGTTGTAGAACAAATTGTTGTAGGCCACGTTGCCGGAGAACACGTTCGGGAATGTGCTCAGGCTTTCCTGGTCGACATTGATGAAGGTGTTGTTGTAGACGGCGACGTTGTGAAACTCTTCGCCGGCGCCGCCCGTCCACCCGCCGATGAGCCCATTGGCTTGCTGCCAGTGGGCGCCGGGAGGTTTGTAGAACACGTTCCCGTAGATGCTCAACTTGGCCTGCGTATTGGACGAGTTGTCCCACATGATTCCGCCGGTGCTTTGGATGTCGGTGAACAGGTTGTGGCGGAAGGTGACGTTGCCCACGTTGCCGGCGAAGCCCCAGATGCTGGCCACTTCGGAGTGAACGTCGCTGGAGCCGTAGAAGGACTCGACCCAGCCGTGTTCCACCACCAGCTTGTGCGGGCTGACGAAGAAGGGCGCGCGGCCGATGCCGACCATCCGGAAGTACGACAAGGTCACACCGGTGGCCCCATAGATGGCCAGGCCGTCGTTGGAGAAGGATCCACCCTGGTCACTGGCCGAGCCTTTGCCATGCAGCTCGACGTGACGAATCGTGATGTCGTCGGCCTTCACGTCCTGGTCGGCGATCTTGATGAGGGGCGCCTCATCGCGCCTTTCAGCGATCTTGATGCCAAACAACCCGCCCCAGTGGTTCACGGCGCCACCGCCGGTTTGCCCATCGAACACCCAGTGAGACGATGTGAACGCCAGGCCGCCGGTGAAGATGGCTTGCCCGTCCCCGTAGGCGTCGCTCCAACCGGCACTGGTGCCATGGTCGGACACAGTGGCCTTCTTGATCGTGACGGGCGTCGCTCCTTGCGTTCTCGTCCCGAATCTGCGCCCCGGATAAATGCCATCACCCAGGTAGTAGGTGTCTCCGCGCTTCAAGGACTTGGGCAGCGCCGTGTAGGCATTGACCCAATCGATGCCGGTGTTGTTTCCGGTCGCATCGGCTCGCACGTATTGATCTGCGGCACTGGCAGCGGCCGGAATGGCGCAGGCCGCCACCAGCAGCAGCATGGCCGGCAGTCGTTTCATGGATGTGGCCGCCGACACGGCGGGCAACACATTCGGGAACCTGAATTCACACTTCATAGAGAGCTCCTTGAAACCGGATCGATTCGACATCGAGTCTGTGCAAGGTCGAGTGCACCGTCGTTATCCTGGGTTAAGGCTTGGCGTAACCTCGGGTATGCGGCCGCTGGTCATTCCAGTTCGTTGCCGGCAACCGAAATTGCCCTCACTGTTCGTCGAGGGCCCTGTGCCGCAACCGTGACTTGATGCGGCTCAGGGCAACGGGGGTGACGCCGATGTAGCTGGCGACGTCCTTCTGCGGGATCATGGCCGCGAACTCTTCGTACTCGACCAGAAAACGCAGGTAGCGTTCTTCCGCTGTCTTGGTGAGGAATTCCATTTCACGCCGTTCGGTGCGTGAGGCATACAGCTCATAGGCTCGGCCGACCATCCGCTGCCATTCGATGTGGCGGGCTGCGAGCGACTGAATCCGCTCATAGGCCATTTCCTCCAGCTGCGTGTCGGCCAGGGCGCGTGCGATCGTTCAGTGGAGACACGGACACCCTGAAGGCGATCGCCCGGGGCGATGACACGCGCCGGGGAATCGTCACGAGATGACCTCGCAGGCGATCCTCAATGCCCTGTGGCGTCCTTCATGACCTTGAAGAAGTCCGCCGGGTAGACGATCTCGTAGCCATAGAACCCATAGGACTGGGTGTTGGTGCCGACCACCATGCTGCGCATCAGGTCGTACCGCTCGGTGGCCAGTTTGAGCCAGGTGCCTTGGGTGTCGTACCACTCTGGATGGGCCAGGTGGCCGGCTGCGAGCTCTTGCTTGTACAGGCGATCCAGATAGGCCAGCGGATACACGATGTGGTTGCTGCCGCCATCGGTGCCACGGGTCACTTCCGAGTACACGAAGTACTTGCGGCCGTTGTCGTAGCCATGTTTGACGACATAGTTCATGCCCTGCAGCAGCGTGTCGATCAACTGCGGATGGCTCACGCCCGATGCCTGACCCGCCGCCGCGAATTGCTTGTCCGCCTCGTAGAACTTGATGACGTTGCTCAGCAATGCGCCGGCCATCCACGGGTTGGTCCCGGTCGCGTCGTAGCCGCCGCCGTTGTCCATCTTGGTCATGGTCCAGAAGCCGGTGCCCTTGCTGGCATCGTTCACGCCGATGACCTCGTTCGAGATGACGCCGGTGACAGGGTTGTAGCCCACGTGGTTGAGCGGCGTCCGGAACCACTGGTTCAGGTAGGTCACCAAACCGCCGGCCACCTCCTTGTGGTACTTCGCATCGCCGGTGGCCCGCACATACTCGTTCATCACGTAAAGAGGCCAGCTGTAGTCGCGCTCGGCTTCACGGTACTTGTCAGCCGCATTGAACGGCCGCTTGAAGAAGTGCGGCGAGACGAACTTCCACCAACCGGCCACTTCGCTCAGTACGTCCAGCGAACGCTTGTCGCCGGTCAGCAGGTAGTTGTTGCTCAGGCCGCTAACGTGGGCGTGGCCCCAGTGCAGGTTGCGTACCTGGTGATCGACGTTTTCATGGTTGATGGCGTGCACTTCGCCTGCCGGCTGCGGCAGGCCGCCGGTGGACCAGTACCCGGCGCGCGGGCCATGCGACACGTCCAGGTCCATGAAATGGCGGGTGCTGATGTCGGCCAGCTGGTACCACCGTTGGTCACCGGTGCGCAGGAACTCGGTGAAGAAGTTGTTCGCGCCAACATGCGTGTCGTTGTAGAAGCTGGGGATACACACCTGTGTGTCCGTGACATCCGTCCAGCCCGCGCGCAAGCGGTCGCCATAGTCGCGCCAGCCGAACATCGTGGCGTTGCCATCGGTTCGTTCGATGCTCGCCTCGTAGATGTCGCGCATCAGGTAGGCGTCGTAGCCGGTGTCGGCCTTCGTTGAGGTGCCGACATTCAGGTCGCCGAAGACGCCCGACGAGGTGTACCAGGTCCGCGCCGCCATCAGGTCAAGGGTGTGGCGTTGGTAGCTGTCGTTCAGGTTGTTGACCGCGTGGGTGGTGCGCTTGTTGCTGTCGAACGCAAAGCGCAGCTGGTAGGTCTTGGCGCCGCCTTGGCGGGCGAAGTACATGCTGCCGGCGCGGCGGTAGTGATCACCCGACTGCGCAGGCTCGGCGGTTTCGGTGCCGCCCGCGCGGACCGGAAACAGCGACGCAGTCAAGGTGTTGCCGTTGACGTTCAACTCGCCCGGGAACTGCTGCCAAAAGTCCCTGACCATCAGCGCCAGGTGGCGCTTGTCCGAGTCCAGCACCACCCAGCCCGGCGCCTTGCTGCCCGTGCCCACGCCGCTGTAGGCAAAGGTGTTGCCCTTGTCATTGCCCTGCGGGTGGCCGTTCACGATTTTTGTCTCGAACCGGAAGTCGCCCTTCTGCAGCAGGTAATGTTCGCCGGTGACCTTGCCTGCGTAGGTCGCGCCCTCTTCGCCGCCGAAGCGGTAGTCTGCCGCGCCGTCGGACACGTAGTGCCAGCGCATGCCCAGGCCCTTGGCCGCCATGGCGAACGACGCGGGGTCGTGTTCGACGTCAGGCTCCAGACGGTCGTCGATGACCGAGACCTCCATGTCGACCTTGTCGGAGCCCTGGTTGGCGTAGTAACGGACCAGGTACTTGATCAGCGTGGCGCCGGTGCTGTCGGTGAGCGATCCCCGGGCCTTGATCACCGCACGCAGTGGGCCGTCCTCTTCGACGGTGACCACCGCGTCGGTGGCAGCGGACGCGGTGTACTCGTGGTTGTCGAAGGCATTGACCATGAACAGGTCGCCTGAGTCGATCACCTGCTCGCGCGCTTCGAACTTGCCATCGGCGTTGGCGTCGCGCCAGACCTTGCTGATGACACCCTTGTTGTTGACGGTGAACTTCACCAAGCCGGTGTCGACCGTGATCTTGCTGGTCCCTTTGCCACTGATCGACACATCGCGTGCCAGCGGCGCACGGGTCACGCCCGGGCCATAGGCCACACGGTAGGACCGGGCGGCACCGAGGTCGGCCACGAGCTGCGTCAAGGCCACCTTGATCGAGCCATCAGGCCAGCGCGAGATCGCGTCAAACTGGGCCGGCACTTCCTGGCCGCCGTCGCCGGTTTCCAGGCGCAGGTTCTTGATGTTGGACAGCTCACCCATCGGAAAGGGCACACCGGTGCGCAGAGGCGACTTGTCGGCAGCAGGCCCGGCGGCGAGGTTCAATGGAATGTATTTGTTGCCGGCGATTTTTTCGGCCGCGTCAAGGGCCGTGTACGAATCGGCCGTGCTGCCGATCGATGGGGCGCCGCATACCGCCACCATCACCAGCATGGCTGGAAGTCGTCTCATGGATGTGATCGCCAGCACGGCAAGCCGCAGGTTCGGGAATCTGAATTCACGCTTCATAGGGAGTCTCCTTGAACCGTATCGGTTCGATATCGAGTCTCTGCAACACCGCGCACACCTGTCGCTATCCCCGGTTAATGCTCGGTGTAACTTCAGGTGCGCAGCGCTGGCCGCGTCAGGTTCCGACGAACACCTTGACTCGATGTTTCGCTGATGCACGCAAGGGGTGACGATGCGCGGCGATTCTGGCAACCCAGTGTCGGCCGAACACCATGCGAGCTAGGGGGCGCTCTGCCTTCGTCGTGAGCGCAAGTAACTCTTGCGTTAGGCCATGTCGAGAGGCGCGAAATTAAGCTGGAATTCAGCTGAACTCGCTGGCACCTGGGGCCGTGCGCCTATAGCGTCAACGCCATCGGCGGAGCAAGAAGTAGCGCCGGCTCCCGTTGCTGGAATCGTCCAGACTCAGCGCAGAACGGTTTGGCTGAGCAGTCGACCGGGCAGTGGATCCAAGGCCACCTTGGTGTTGTCAGCAAGGCCCTCGGGCAGCTTGTCTGACTCACCTTGACGCGCCGCCGCGGCAGGCGGCGCTCGATCTGCCTGCGGCCCCGTGCTTGGCGCAAGCAAGCAGCGGTCGCGTCCAGCATTCTTGGCGGCGTACAAGGCTGCATCCGCGCGTTTGAGCAGTGCCTCGAGCGATTCGTCCGACCCGGCGGCGGCAACGCCCATGCTGAAGCTCAGCTCTTTGCCAAGCTCGATGTTCGGCAACGTGATGGCATGCACGGCTTTCTGCAACCGTGCGAACACCGCGGCGACGGTGTTCGCATCGCACTGGGGCAAGACGAGCAGGAACTCTTCGCCGCCGAATCTTCCGAGCGTGTCATTGCCTCGCAGCAATGGCGAGCAAGCCTGCGCGAAGGCACGCAACACCAGATCGCCCACGTCGTGGCCGTGCTTGTCGTTGACCAGCTTGAAGTGGTCGATGTCCAAAAGCGCCAGGTGAAACGCGCCGCTGACGTCGCGTCGGCCGCGAAGTTGCCGCTCTGCCGTGTCGAGCATGCTGCGTCGATTGGGCAGCTTCGTCAGTTCGTCGGACAAGGCCAGCGCGGCAAAGCGGCGCTTTTGACGCACCTGGAGGTGCAGGATCGTTGCCAACCCGGCCAGCAGCAGCACGGCGCTGGCCAGTGCCAGGAGCAGCGCTTGCCTGCGTGCCTCGGATTCGAGCTGCTTGGCCCGCAATACCTCGTTGTCCTTCTCTTTGCGCTCGGCGTCGAAGCGAGTACGCAACTCGGCCGCGAGCGCATCGTTCGCTGCGACAGCGGCGGCCTTGTCGGCAATGCGCACGCGGAGCATGGCCTCGTAGGCCTCACCCATGTTCCGCAGGCGTGCCTGGATCTTTGCGGCGGACTCGAAGTACAGCAGCTCCCGACGTGCGTTCTTCAAGGCCGGGAGCAGCTTTTCGGCCGAGGCCAGCACCTCCAGGCTCGCCTGCCGTTTGCCAAGCCGGGCCAAAGCGTCCGCGCGGTCCAGCCTGACGTTGAACTGCATGCCCAGGTTGTCCGATTCGTCGAAGATTGGTTCCGCGGTGTCCAGCCGCGCCAGCGCGGGCTGCGGCCGATCGTCATCCAGTTCCAGGCCGGCCAATCGCCACGACAGCATCGCCTCGGCGAGCCTGTGATGCAGTTTTTGCGCCAGTTCCAGGGCGCTGGCGTATTCCATTCGAGCGCCCGGCACATCACCGGAATTCTTCAGCGCCATACCCAGGTTGTGCTTCACCATCACTGCGAAGCTGGCGTAGGTATCTGGGTCGATCGTCTGCAGGGCGCGGCGGTACAGCTCGATGCTCCGCTTGTAGTCATCGGCAGCGGAACGTGGGGAAAAGCTGGCAGCGGCCATGCCGTTGAGCGCAGCCGCGACGCCAAATCGGTCTCCGATCTGTTCGGCCACCGGCAGCGCGCTGACGAAGAGTGCGAGTGCTTCGGACGTCCGGCCGCGGCCAAAGTACTGCATGCCCCGGTAGTACCTGGCACGCACAACCTGACGCAGCAGGCCAGCCTGCGCCGCCATCTCTTCGGCCTGCTTGGCAGCGGCTTCGGCCTCCGGCGCCCGGTTGGCATCGAAGAAGTGCTCGCCTTTGGCGGCCTGCAACTCGCACTCGGCTTCCGTGTCTTTCAGCGTGCGCGCCAGCGTCAAACCTGTTTCGATGAGTTCGCCGTCCGATTCATCGAAGATGGCCTGCGCCATCACTTGCATTCGAAGCATGCGCAACTGGGTCGGCAAATCCTGCGTGGCCGGCGACGCACCCGGGATCAGCTTGGCTTCGGCAAGCACACGATGGGGATTCGACTGGACTTGGCGCTCGATATCCTCGGTGACGTCAGCGCGGCTGGACAGTCCGGACAACAGCAACGTCAGTCCCACGACCAGCGCAGATCGGCGCTGCGACGCGCGAACCATGCGACAGAGCAGGGCGCAAACAGGGGAAGAGGCGGTTGTGGTCATGACGGGAGTGGATGACCGACGATGGCCACTTGGCGGTGCCATCGACAGTTCCATGCCCGTTCTGAATCGTCGGCCAGCGTGGCGCCGTCAGAACGAGACAAGCGTCACGCACTTGCGCCGCGGTCTTCCGCCATCAGGAGCCAGCTCAGCGCGCCACCGACAGCGCAAACGGCGCGAAGCCGAAACGCTGGATCAACTGGGGCACGATCAGCATCATCGCCTCGGTGGCGCGCGCCGAGGCCAAGCCGCCGATGTCGAGCACCCATTCCCCTGGCCAGCCAAGCGCTGCCAGCACGGCTGTGACTTGCGCCTTGGCCTGGGCATCGTCGCCCGAGACGAACGCGGTGGGCGGCGAAGCAAGCGAACGCGGGTTGGCCATCACGCTGAAGAGCATGGTGTTGAGCGACTTCACCACGCGGGTCTGCGGCAAGGCCTGCTGCAGTTGTTCGGCCAGGCTGCTGCCGGGGTAGACCAGGCCGCCCGGCATGCCGTTGGGCAAGCGCTCGGTGGCGTTGGCCACGTCCACCAGCGTCTTGCCGGCGAGCGCGTCGCGCAGCGGCGACAAGGCGGCCACCGCGGTGGCGCCCGGCGTCGCGTTGATCACCAGTGGCGCGGCTTCGGCCGCCTGCTGCAGCGTCACATGCCGGACGCCTTCGGCCGCGGTGCCATCGCGCCACTTGTCCGCATCGGCTTTCGGGTTGCGTGAACCGACCAGCACCTGGTAGCCCGCGGCGGCCAGCGGCAGGGCGAGCGCACGCGACACGCGGCCGGCGCCGAGGATGGCCACGGTGGAAGGGGAAGAAGACGTCGTCGTTGTCATGAAATGCTTTCGAGAGTGATGAGGTTCAGGCCACAGTGGCCAGGGTCTGCAGGGCGGCGGCGTGCACGCCCGGCGCGCTGGCCAGGAAGTTCGTGCTGGCGACTGTCCACGGTTGGCCGGCCATGTCGGTCACCGTGCCACCGGCCTCGGCCACCAGCAGGGCGCCCGCGGCCAGGCCTGAGCGCACCTGGCTGTGTTGCCAGAAGGCGTCCAGGCCGCCACGCGCCAGCGCGACGAGCTGGAACGTGGCCGGCACGGTGACACGCACGACCAGCGCGGCATGGAGCATCGCGGTCACCGACTCGCCGATGCGGCGGTAGGTTTGGGCATCTTCACCCGGCTTGGCCTGTCCCGTGGCGACGAGTGCGGCGTGCAGCTCCGACTTGGCCGAGACGCGCAGCCGCTCGCCGTTCTCGAAGGCACCGCCGTTGCGCACGGCCGTGTAGGTGGTGCCGGTGACGGGCACGTGGACGGCGGTGAGCACCGGCAGGTTGTCGCGCACCAGCGTGGCGCTCACGCCCCAGGTGTCGGGCAGGCCTTGCACGTGGTTGATGTTGCCTTCGACCGGGTCGACCAGCCACCACTCGCCGGCAGCCAGCGGGCCGCCTTCCAGTTCGTCCTCGACCCAACCGGCCTGCGGGCGTGCCGCCTCCAGGGGCCCGCGCAGCAGCGCCAGGGCGGCGTTGTCGTTGGCGTGGATCGCGTCGACCACGTCGGCCAGCGAGGTGGGGGGTGAGCGCTCGGAATCGAAGCGCGTCAGCAGGTGGGCGCCGGCGTTTTCGACGGCCTTGACCATGGCGGCCAGCACGGCTGCGTCGGAGCTGGCGTGGGAGACAGTGACGGTGGTCTGGGCGTTGATCGCGGGGGACATGAGCGTTGTTCCTTGCGTTGATGGCATTGACATGGGCTCATGCTAGGCAGGAGAGCAGTTAACATCAATTGATATGTTCTGACGCCACAGTTAACCTGTATGCAACTGGATTTGAACCTGCTCGCTGCGCTGGATGCGCTGCTCGAAGAGGGCAGCGTGGGTGGTGCCGCGAACCGCATGCACGTCACCTCGCCCGCCATGAGCCGCACGCTCGGCCGCATCCGCGATGCCACCGGCGACGACATCCTTGTGCGCACCGGCCGTCACATGACGATCACGCCCTACGCGCAGTCATTGCGCGAAGAGGTGCATGCGCTCGTCGCGCAGGCACAGGCGTTGATGGCGCCGCGCGGCGCGCTGGATCTGGCCGGCCTGCAGCGCACCTTCACATTGCAATGCCACGACGCCATCACCAGCGCGCTCGCCGTGCCCTTGCTGCAGCGCCTGCAGCGACAGGCGCCCGAGGTCACGCTGCGCTGGTTGCCCGAGGCGGCGGTGGACACCAACGACCTGCGCCTGGGCCGCATCGATCTGGAGATCGGCGCCCAGGCGCCCACGCTGGCAGACGTGCAGCACGAGGTCCTGGGCGAAGTGCCGCTGGTGGTCGCCATGCGTGCGAAACACCCGATGGCCGGGCAGCGGCTGACCGTCAAGCGCTATGCGGCAGCGGTGCACGTCACCGTTTCGCGGCGCGGCCGGCTGCGCGACCCGGTCGACGAACTGCTCGCGCAGGCATGGGAGCGCCGGCGTGTCGTGGCATCACTGCCCACCAGCACGCTGGCACTGCAGTACGTCAGCCAGTCGGACGCGCTGGTCGTTGTGCCAGACCGCGCCTGCGCGGCGATCATCACCGCCTTGAAACTGCGCACCACGACGCTGCCGTTCAACTTGCCCCGGGTGCCGGTCGTGGCCGCCTGGCACCGACGCTACGAGCGTGACCCGGCCCACGCCTGGCTGCGCGAACAGGTGCGCGAGGCGGCGGCGGAGCAACTGACGGCGGGGCCGGCGGCACGATCGCCGCCGTAAAGCCAGATCACCACCAGTGCGGTGACAGCCCCTTGAGCCCGACCGGCACGAGGACCTTCGCCACGTCGAGCGCCTTGTCGCTGACGTCGGCGACCTTGTTGGTCGTCCAGTCGGCCGCGCCGCCGGCCGCGTCGAAGGCCACTTCGAGGCCGTTACCGGCCACGTCGCTGCCCACACGCGTGAGGTTGCCGGCGTTTTCCACCGACCGCGCGGTGAAGTTCGTCAGCGGATCGGGCACGTGCAGCGTGTCGCCCAGGTCGCGGATGGCCGCCCCGGCCTGGTCGGTGCCGCCGGTCACGGTGCGGCCGGTGAAATCGCCTAAGTTGTCGATCATCGCGCCGGAGGTTTGCAGAAAGCCCTCTTGCACCTCGCCACCTGCCCGCAGGAAGGCGAACTTGTCGCCCCCTTGCAGGTCGCTTCGGATGTCGCTGCGGGTGTCGCCGCCGATCTGCAGCAGGTCGTTGAGCGAGTCCTTCGCCGTGGTGCCGACATTGCCCACCTGCGATACGACGAAGCCACGGGTGTAGTCCGACGCGCCCGCCGGGCCCAACGCCCCGATGAAGGCGATATCCAGCCCGCCTTTCATGTACGGGTTCTCGACCATGCCCGGCTTGAACTGGCCCTGCTCCATGATCTTGACGTAGCTCTGGCCATCGCCGAATTGACCGTGCACGTTGACGATGTTGTGCGGGTCCCGCCAGTTGCCCTTGGGGTCGTTCCACTGCGCGTGCCATTTCGCGCCGAGCTGAGGCGGGATGCCGTTCTCATCGGCGGTGGTCAGCACATCGCCGTCCACCGAGTAGCTGCGAATCTGCCCATTGGTCTCGAAGGCGGCGCGGGCGTCGTTCGGGTTGGCAAAGCCGACCGAACGCAGCGTCTCATTGCTGACGCCCGCGGCATTGAAGGTCACCGCGGGCGCACCAGTCGAGGCCGATGCAGCGGCGGCGAGCCCGCCGCCCAGCGAGTGGCCCGCGAACGCCACGTTGCCTGGCCCGGCCAGCTGGTTCACGTTCCTGGCCAACGCAATGGCCTGGTTGTACTGCGCGTTGCTCATGCCCGCGCCTTGCTGCACGTCGGCCTTGATGTCGCCGGACTCGTTCGTGACAGTGCCGGCGAACGCGACGACGTAGTGGCCACGGCCATCGGTGTAGATCCCGGAGGTCAGGCCGGTCTTCTCGTCGGTCAGCGTCTTGGGATCGACCGCCAGCTTGCCGCCGTTCGCGCTCTGCAGCGACTTGCCGTCGGGCGTGGCTTCCATCCGCTTCCAGCCCGCCTTGTCCAAGGCCGCCTCGGACTCGGTGCCCGTGCCGATGCTGTTGCCTTGGGCGTCCTTCCTCGGAGTGTCGTAGACGTCGTTGGCCATCTGCGCAAACAGCAGGTCACCGGATTGGGGCTGCGTGCCTCGCAGGCCCTGTGCAAACGCCTGATCGGTCTGGACGTTGGTGTTGCTGTTGGTGTTGCCGGCGTTGGTGTTCGTGGACACACCCACGAAGCGCGGGCCCTGGGTCGCCTGCGTGTTGACCGGCGGCGGCGGTGGTGGCGGAGGAGGGGGGACGAAGGGCGGCTCGATGTAGTACGACGAGCGTGCACCGTCGATGGCAGGGATCATGAGAGCTCCTGACGTGTTATTTGAAGGTCTGCTCGACGGCAAGGCCAACCCCGGATTCGCAAGACCGAGAACAGCGAATCAGCAGCAGGTCCGGCGGGCCACGCATCTTCCGAAGCTGGCAATGCCTGCTGCAACTACGAGTGTGCGTAACGGCTTGGCGTGGGCGCACCGGCTTGCCGGAGGAGCCCAGGAGCGATCGAGGCGAAGGGCCTGTTCGGCAACACGGGACATGCGGCGCGTGCATCGTGCGGTAACGCCGAGTTGCAGATGCGACGCCAGAATGACAACGTTTTCCATAGGATGTCGGATGGCGAGGAGCCCCAACATGCCACCGATATCAAATACATCCGTCGAGCCGACGACGGCCATTCGAATGCGACGTCGCGTGCGCTGCACGGCAATCGCTTTGCTGAGTACTTGGATGGTGGCTTGGGGCGGTGCGGCGTCAGCCACTCCCGCCGACGCAGTCGCCGCGGAAACATCCGCACGCGCCCCGGTGCAAAAGCAGAAGCCGCCCATCGCGTGGCCGGATCCGGCCTCCATCCGATGGGGCACCATGCTCAGCTCGGCCCAGCTGAACGCCACATCCACCGTCGACGGCACGTTCAGCTATTCGCCAGCGGCTGGCGCCAAGCCGGAGGTCGGGGTTCAGTCGCTGTCGGTCACGTTCACACCGACGGACACGACCAAGTACACGACGAACACCGCCGCGCGGAAGCTGACCGTCAGCAAGGCCGAACCGCCGGTCAGATGGGATCTTCCAACCGCCGTGCTGCAGGGTTCGGCGCTCACGCCGGCGCAGATCACGACCAAGCCCTATGCGCTCTACGGCATTCAGGGCACGGCCGATCCCTCGACCTACAAGACCGTGGACGGCAAGCCGCTCGGTGCCGCGACAACGAAGGTGGCCGGGACGGCCATCATTCAAGCCACGTTCGTCCCTGGCGACAGCACGCACTACAGGACGTCCATCGTCAGCACGGCGCTGACCATCGTTCCCTCCACGAGCACTGCAGACATCGACTTCAGGGACGCGAAGCAGAGGATCCAGGGCTTCGGTGGCTCGGCCGCCTGGTACTACAGCAAGATGCCGGACGATCGCCTGAATGTGCTGTTCGGCACCAGCCGGCCCGACAGCCTGGGGCTCAGCATCATCCGGATGCGGATCGCGCCCGCGGACTGGAACGCCGCCACACAGACGGCCGACACCAATCAATGGTTCCCGGAGCTGGAAAACGCCGCTGCCGCCCAGGCACGCGGTGCCCTTGTCTTTGCCTCGCCGTGGTCACCGCCCGCGAGCATGAAGATCGTCAACACGGATCGCAGCAATCCGCTCTACAGCGGCCGCCTCAAGCCGACGATGTACGCGGACTACGCCAGTTACCTGAACGCCTACATCCGGTACGCGGCCACCCGCCAGGTGAACCTCCACGCCATTTCGCTTCAGAACGAACCGGATTGGGACCCTCAAACCTATGAGTCCTGCCTTTGGAGCCCGGAAGAGATGGCCTCCTGGGCCGGCGACCACGGAGCGAAGGCCGTCGCCGGCAGCACCGTCAAGCTGATCGCGCCGGAATCCTTTTACTTCTCCCAGGCGACCACCAACGCGCTGCTGGCCGACACCAACGCCGCCGGGAACATATCCATCGTCGGCGGCCATCTCTATGGCGGTGCACCGAGCTACCCCGGCTCGGCCGCGAAGCACGGCAAAGAAGTCTGGATGACCGAACACTATCTCGACTCGGTCCACCAATCCAACAGCAAGACTTCATGGGCGACCAGCATCGACGATGCGATCGCCATTGCGAAGGAAATCCACGACGGCTTGACGCTGTCGCAGTACAACGCGTATGTGTACTGGTGGTTGGTCAATTCCAACGACTCGACACCGACGGGCTTGATCAGTTCGAACAACGTGCCGACCTACTTCGGCATCGGCATGAAGCATTTCTCGTACTTCATTCGTCCGGGCTACGTTCGATACGACGCCACCTCGCTGCCGCAAAAGGGCGTCCGTGTTTCCGCCTTCGGAACACCGGCTGGCGCCGCTGACGACAAGGCGGTGATGGTGCTCGTGAACGAGAACGCCGTCGACGTCACGCTCACGGCGGCCGTCCATCCCGCGGGTCGCGAATTGACCACCTTGACGCCGTATCGCACGACGCAGACCGCCACCTTCCAGCAGCAGCCGGCGATCGCGGTCAATGACCGTGCGTTCTCCGTCTTGCTCCCGGCCAAGAGCATCACGACCTTGGTGAACTAGGTTCCCGTGAGGCCGAGATGGCAGCACGCAGCCTGACGCGCCGTTCGCGTCGCGCAGGCCGTGGGTGATGCGGGAGGGAGCCAGGAGGGAGCCAGGAGGCTCCCCGCCAACTCAGCGCATCACGATCAGCTGAACCCGCCGGTTCGTGCTGCGGCCTTCGCGGGTGTTGTTGTCGGCCAGGGGCGCAGATTCCCCGTAGCTGATCGTTGCCATGCGCGCCAGCGGCACGCCGGCGCGGGCCAAGTGCAGGCGCACGGCTTCGGCCCGCTGGAGGCCCAGTTGCTGGTTGACCGTGTCGCTGCCGGTCGCGTCGGTGTGGCCCTGGATTTCGACGAACACCGGCTGGTTGTCGGCCTTGAGCTTGGCAACCAGTTGGTCGAGTTCCTGGCCGGCCTGCTCGGTCAGCTGGAAGTGGCCCGACTTGAATTTGATCTTGTCATCGGTCAGCACAGTGCTCATCAGCAGGGTGGGCGCGGGCAGATTCTTGGCGGCCAGGGCGCGCGCCGCAGCCTCTTGCTCCAAGGTCACGATGCGCGCCTCGCTGCCTTGCTGCCGGCCATCCAGGGCCTTGAGGCTGGTGTCATGTGCCTGCACGCGGGTGCCCAGGCCGTCCACGCTGGTCTGTACCGGAGCGACGGTCTCTTTGACGAATTCCTTGGTGGCACAAGCGCTCAGCAACAGGACGCTGCTGGCGACGATCAGGGGGGAAAGTCTGTACATCGGTGAACTCGTGAAGAAAGAAACACGAATGACTTTAGGCAGTCCCCTGGCATAAACGTACCGAGCTGTGAGCAATCCCCGTGTCGTTAACCGGACTGAACAAGCTTTACCGTTCTGCAGCACGGCGCGACGAGCAGTTCGCCCAGCCCCCGTCGCTAGACGCACCAGCTTCGCACACGGGCGCAAGTGCGCTTGCATCCGGCGATCGTCGACTTTATACTGAACTTCATGGTTCAGTATTCATCCCGTCTCGACGTCTCCTTCGCCGCGCTGTCCGACGCGACCCGGCGCGGCGTGATCGAGCAGCTCTGGCGCAAGGACGCCTCGATCACGGAGCTGGCCGAGCGCTTCGAAATGACGCTGACGGGCATGAAGAAGCACGTCGGCGTGCTGGAGCAAGCGGGCCTGGTCATCACCGAGAAGGTCGGGCGCGTGCGCACCTGCCGGCTGGGGCAGGGCGCGCTGGACGAGGAATGGGCCTGGCTCGAGCGCTACCGCCGCATGTGGACGGCGCGCTTCGATGCGCTGGACAAGGTCGTCGAGGAACTGAAACGCAAGGAGAGAGACGATGGTCGAAAGAAGTGAGCCCGCGGGCGCGAAGCATCCCACCTCGGCGGAGCGCAAGTCCGACCGCGAAGTGGTGGTCAGGCGCATCTTCGACGCGCCCGCACGCCTGGTTTTCGAGGCTTGGACGCGGCCTGAGTTGTTCAGGCAGTGGTGGGTGCCGAAGTCGATCGGGCTGGTGCTGTTGTCGCTGGAGCAGGACGTGCGCGTGGGCGGCGGCTATCGCCTCGTGTTCGACCTCGGCGACTCGAACACGATGGCCTTCTTCGGCAAGTACATCGAGGTCACGCCGCCGTCGCGCCTATCCTGGACGAACGAGGAAAGCGACGACGGCGCCGTGACCACCGTCACGTTCGAGGAAAAGGACGGCCAGACACACCTGACCTTCTCCGAGCTCTACCCGACAAAGGAAGCACTCGACCGCAACATCGGAAGTACCGAGGGACTGCCCGAGCAGTTCGCGCAGCTGGACGCGTTGCTCCCGACGCTCGTCTGACGGCGGCGAGCGCTCTTCGGGCCGTGGAAATTCACTCGCTGAGTGATCAGCCGGACGCCAGCGCCTTGGCGATCTGCCCCACGGTCTTGAGCGCTTCCTCCACCCGCTTGTTGTCGGGGTGGCCGAAGTTGACGCGGACGTGGTGGGTGTAGCGGTGGTCGGCCGAGAAGAGATGGCCCGGCGCAAGGCTGATGTCGTGCGACAGTGCCAGCCGGTGCAGCTCGAGCGCATCCTCAGTCGGCGGCAGCTCGACCCACAGGAAGTAGCCGCCTTCGGGCTGCGTCACCTTGGTGCCGGCGGGAAAGCACTTGGCCATGACGCGCGAAATGGTGTGCCGCTGCTGGGACAGCGTCAGGCGCAATTGGCGCAGGTGCCTGTCGTAGCCGCCATGGTCGAGGTACTCGCTCAGGCCTTCTTGCGAGGGCACCGAAGCCGCCAGCGAGCTCATCAGCTTGCGGCGACTGACCTCCTGGGTGAAGCGCCCGGCTGCGGCCCAGCCGATGCGGTATCCGGGCGCCAGGGTCTTCGAGAACGAGCTGCAGTGCATGACCAGGCCCGACTTGTCCCAGGCCTTGGCTGGCCTGGGCTTGTGGGCACCGAAGTACAGCTCGCCGTAGACGTCGTCTTCGATGAGCGGCACCTGGTGTTGCGCAAGCAGGTCAACCAGCGCCTGCTTGGCATTGTCGGGCATCAGGCTGCCCAGCGGGTTCTGGAAGTTGGGCATCAGCCAGCAGGCTTTGACAGGATGCCTGTCGAGCACGGCGGCCAGTGCCGCAACGTCCACGCCGGTACGGGGATGCGTGGCCACCTCCACGGCTTTCAGGCCGCGGCGCTCCAGCGCCTGGAGTGCGGCATAGAAGGTGGGGGATTCGACGGCCACCAGATCGCCAGGCCTGGTGACGGCCTCCAGGCACAAATTCAGCGCCTCCATCGCGCCGTTGGTGATGACGAGTTCATCGGTGTCGACGCGACAACCCATGGTCAGATAGCGAAGCCCGATCTGCCTGCGAAGGCCTGCGCTGCCGGGCGACAGGTCTTCGACAGTGCGCCAGGGATCCAGGCGCCGCGCGGCTTTGCCGAGCGAAAGCGCCAGCTTGGGCAGCGGGAACAGGGTAGGGCTGGGGAACGCTGACCCGAGCGGCACCAGCGAGCGGTCCTGCGCATGGCCTAGCAGCTGGAACACCAGTTCCGACACTTCGACTTCACGACCTTCTTCGGGCGGCAGCGAGATCGTCGGCTCCGGCTGTTTGCCCACCGCATGGCTGACGAAGTAGCCCGAGCGCGGCCTGGCCTCGACGAGCCCCCGGGCCTCGAGCAGGTAGTAGGCCTCGAACACCGTGGATGGGCTGACGCCGCGGCTCTTGCTGGTTTCGCGTACCGAGCCCAGCTTGTCGCCCGGGCGCAGCTGGCCGGTCGCGATCGACTGTGCAATCTCGTGCGCCAGGGCTTCGTATCGCTTCATGGGCGTGAGGTAGGCAGTGGCTGCAGGCTCACATCTGCTATGCCAGATGCTGAGAGGTGATCCACTGTACCGAGTCAGACGCCAATACGCAGCCAAGCCCCCTGGGAGAGCCATCTGATATGGTCAATTTCAAAGAAACTGAGCCTTGGATTGCCGCGGCAGATCCGGCACAGTTTCTGCCAAGAAAGCGAGGTGCAGCATGGGTGCCCTGAACTACGTACGGATGGTCTTGTGGAGCTTCTTCGGCATTCGCCGTCGCGCGGCCGCTGGCGACGAACTGGCGCATGCCAAGCCCGTCGCCCTGGCGATGGTCGCCGTCGGCCTGACCGCGCTGTTTGGGGCCTGGCCACGCTGGCGGTCCGCTCGCTAGGGCAGTAGGCGATGCAGTCACCCCACGTACCCGTGATGCCACGTTGATGAAAACGATCTTCGCCGTGCTCCTCTTGTTTGCCCTGTCAGGTGCGTCGACGGCCTTCGCGCAGGCCGCCGAGGCCACCAGGCCGGACCCGACCGCCAAGGTGACGAACAGCATGGCCCAGCGCATGCAGGCGTGCGTCGTCTGCCATGGCAAGGAGGGGCGCGCGACGAATGCCGGCTACTTCCCGCGCATCGCCGGCAAGCCCCAGGGCTACATCTACAACCAGCTGAAGAACTTCCAGCAAGGGCGGCGCCAGAACCAGGCGATGGGCCACCTGCTGCAGCACATGTCCGACGATTACCTGCGGGACATCGCCAACTACTTCTCCGAGCTGGATCTGCCGTACCCACCGGCGCGCTCGCAAGGCCTGAGCGCCGAAGAGCAGCAACTGGCGAAGACGCTGGTGTTCAAGGGCGCTGCGGACCGCAGGATCCCGGCCTGCGTGGCCTGCCACGGCGAAGACATGGCTGGGCGCCTGCCGGCCATGCCGGGCCTGTTGACCTTGCCATCGGACTACCTCATCGGTCAGCTCGGCGCTTGGCGCACGGGCCAGCGCAAAGCCAAGGAGCCCGACTGCATGGCCGAGGTTGCGCGGCGCTTGTCGGCAGACGAGGTGGGCGTGCTGGCCCGCTGGCTGTCGGCGCAGACGCTGCCGTTGGGTTCCAAGCCGGCGGCCGCCTCGACCGAGCCTCTGCCCATTCGATGCGGGAGCGGCGAACAGTGACGACCACGAAGCGCTCGGGCCGGCAGATCAAGGGCGCGCTGGCTGCGCTCGCCATCCTCGCCGCCATTTCCGCCCTGGTGGCATGGCGCAATATCGCAGGCGAGGCGCCGATAGAACCAGACGCTCGCCAAGTGCCGGCAAGCGCCGAGGTCATCGCGCGCGGTGCCTACCTGGCCAGGGCCGGCAACTGCATCGGTTGCCACACCACCGCCGCGGGACAGCCCTTCGCTGGCGGCCGCGGCGTCGAGACACCGTTCGGCGTGGTCCATGCGCCCAACATCACGCCGGACGACCAGACGGGCATCGGTAGCTGGTCGTCCGCCGAGTTCTGGCGGGCCATGCACCATGGGCGCTCGAAAAGCGGGCGCCTGCTGTACCCGGCGTTTCCTTACCCGAGCTTCACGAAGGTGACGCGCGAAGACTCGGACGCGCTTTACGCCTACCTGCGGTCAGTGAAGCCTGTCGGTCAGCCCAACCTCGAACACGAGCTGCGATTTCCCTACAACACGCAAGCGGCCCTGGCGGTCTGGCGGGCGCTGTACTTCCGTCCGGCCGAATTCGCCGTCGAGCCGAAGCAAAGCGCCGAATGGAACCGTGGCAAGTACCTGGTCCAAGGGCTGGGCCACTGTGCGGCCTGCCATTCGGGCCGGAACTTCCTGGGTGGCACCAGCCTGAATGCCGAGTTTGCCGGCGGCTTGATGCCCGATGCGACCTGGTACGCCCCGTCGCTGGCGACACCGAAGGAAGCCGGTGTGCAGGGCTGGCCGAGGTCCGAGGTGGTCAGGCTGCTCAAGACGGGCGTGTCTGACCACGCCACGGTGGCTGGGCCGATGGCCGAGGTCGTCTTCAGCAGCACCCAGTACCTGACGGAGCAAGATCTCGACGCGATGACGCAGTTCCTGGCCGATTTGCCGGTGAGGCCCCCCGAGCAGCCGGAGAACGATCGCACGGACCCCGGCGCACTGGCATGGGGCCGTCAAGTCTACGAGGCGCAATGCGCGTCCTGCCACGGCGACCGAGGGCAGGGCGTGCCGAACATCTACCCGGCATTGGCCGGCAATCGGGCGGTCAATCTGGCTTCCTACGACAACCTGGTGCAGGTCATTCGCCACGGCGGCTTTGCGCCCACCACCGCAGGCAACCCGGCACCATTCGGCATGCCCCCGTTCGGCCAGACGCTCAGCCACGGCGACCTGGCCGCCGTCACGACCTACATCCGCCAGTCGTGGGGCAACGCCGCGCCGCCGGTGTCGAGCCTGGACGTGCTTCGCGTCAAATAGCCGGGGCTGGTCTCGGCGCTGCCTCTGCCGCCATCAAGGTCCAGCCCGGTGCCGAACTGAGGCTCGGCCGCCCGTACGAAGCTCAGAGAAGCACGGCTTTTGCGGGGCAGTTCCGTCGTTCGCCGACATACACATCGAGCCGACACTGCCGAAATACCTCGAGACCCCGCAAAGCCGGGCACCGAGGATTTCATGTCCCGTGACTTTTCAAAACCATCACTGCCTGCCGCGCTCGGACTGGTAATTGGGCTGCTAGGCGCGCTCATCGTGACCCAATGGTGGTTGCGGGTTCCGGTCATCCTGGCCAATCCGTTCCTCAGCCAGTTGCGCATCCACGCGGGTCTGGTGCTGCTGGCAGGCGGCGTGGCGCTGGTGGCGCGGACCAGGCAGCACGAGCGCCAGCATGCGACCAGCCGCCTGAGTGACTGGTGTGCCGCGTTCATGGTCCTCTACCCCGCCATTGTTCAGGCGCAAACGATCTTTGGCATCCAACTGGGCCTCGACTTCGTCCGGGAACCCATCGCGCCCACGCTCGAGAACCCCCACCCGGGCCGCATGGCGCCCAATGCGGCGGTCGCCTTCATCGCCGCGGGTTCGGTGCTGGCCTTCTTGCGACGCCCCGAAGGGGCCGGTCGGCCGGCCACGCGCCTGGCCCTTTGGATCGTCTCGGTCCTCGGCTTCGGTGGGCTCGCCGGTCACCTGCTGGGTCTGGAGCAACTGTACCGAGTGGTCTCGTTCAACCTGATGCTGTTGTCCACGGCGGCCGGCATCAGTCTCTTGGCGGTCGGCCTGTGGAGCTTGCAACTGAGGCTCACCGCCCCGACAGGGCAGGACGTTGCCGCTCTGGAACGGCACATTGCCCGACGAACAGTCTTTACCCTCTGTATCGTCGCCTTGGCCGCGGGCGGGCTGGCGTTTGCGGTGATGAGAGCCAGCTTCGTCGACTCTTTGCTTGCAGATGCGCGCGCCAGTGCACGCACAAGCTCGATTGCGCTTGCGAACACGCTGCAAACCAGCATCTGGTTTCCGCGCAACATGGCCAGCCGCCCGTCGCTCGTCCAGGTCTTGAGCGAGCTCGAAGCCAACGTGGACGATGAAACGGCCAAGGCACTGGCGGATGGCATCGCGCTCAGCTTCCTCAGCGCCGGGACCGACGGCGTGAAGTTGCTCGCGGCCGATGGGCGTGTGCTGGCCAAGGCGGGCGATCTGCCGGCAGAGACTTCCAAGGTTGTCAACAAGCTGCAGGCTCCATCGGTTCAGGCGGAGCTTCGCTGGGCCAATGGCTATGTGCTGCATGTCGAGGCCCCGGTGGAAGACGCGCACCGAAGGGTCGTCGGACGCGTGATCAGCGAGCAGCGCCTTCACCTCATCGGCCAGATCCTGTCCGAAGCTTCGAATGGCGAAACCGCCGACGCGTTGTTGTGCAGCCGCGAAGCCGAGATTGCGGTTTGCGCGCCAAGCCGGCTGTACGCAACCCAATACACCCTGCCCATCCACGACGCCCTTGGAAAGCCCGCGTACCCCATGAGCCGGGCGCTCCTGAACGAGACGGGGGCGATGTCGGTCAAGGATCTTCGCGGAGTGCCGGTTGTTGCCGGGTACTCCCCGGTCGGTGACACAGGCCTGGGCCTGGTCGTCAAGAGCGACGTGAGCGCGCTTTATGCGCCGCTTCGCGATCACCTCCATCTTGTTGTACTGCTGGTGGGTGCGCTCGTGGCCGCCGGCGCATGGACATTGCGCGCCCGTGTCCGACCATTGCTGCAGGCCGTCGTGGAAGAGCAGCAGCGAACCCGCACGATCCTCGATACCTCCAGCGACGCGTTCATCGCCACCGACGTGAACGGCCGGGTCACCGACTGGAACGCCGAGGCGACGCGGTTGTTTGGATGGACCAGCGACGAAGCAGTTGGCAAGGTCATGTCCGACCTGATCGTGCCGCCTGCCTTGAGGGAAGTACACCAGGCAGGGTTCTCTCGATTTCTGAGGATCGGAACCGGACCTGTCGTCAACAGGCGCACTGAAATGACAGGGTGGCATCGCGACGGCTACGAGATCGCGATCGAGTTGTCGATCTCCGGCATCCAGACCGGTCGCGGCTACGTCGCCAATGCCTTCATCCGCGATATCCGGGCTCGACGTGCAGCCCAGCACCAACTGGAAGCAAGCGAGCTCCGGTTGCATGAGGTGCTGGGCAACATCCCAGCCATGGTGGCTCACTTCGATGCTGAAGAGCGGTGCCTGTTCGCCAATGACCTGGCGCTGAAAGTGCATGGTCTGACCAAGGAACAAGCCATCGGGCGCAGATTCAAGGACGGTGTCTCCCGCCAGGCCTACGCACTGCACCGCGAACACATCGCGCAAGTGCTGAGCGGCAAGAAAGCTCGCTTCGAGGGTGAAGAGATCCGCGACGGGATCTCGACCTTCTACGAGGTCAATCTCGTTCCTGAGCATGATGCAGACGGGGCAGTCAGCGGGTTCTACCTGATGACCTTCGACATCAGCCAGATGAAGCAGGCCAAGCTGGAGGCGGACCGCAGCAGCGAACGTTTGCGTGCCATCGCCGACAACCTTCCGGTCATGATCTCGTACATCGACGACCGCGAGAACCTGCAGTTCGCCAACCGGACTTTTGAACAGTGGACCGGTGTACCGGTGCACAGCGCACTCGGCAGGCCACTTCGCAACGTCATCGGAGACGCGCTGTTTTCGCAGCGCGAACAGCCGCTGCGACAGGCACTGGCAGGCCAGCGCGTGGAGTTCGAAGTCGAATCCGTGGCCATGGGCGTCGAGCGCGTCCTGCAAACCGTGTTCATCCCCGATGTGCAGTCGGTGGGTCACGTGCGCGGCGTCTATACCTTGACCTCTGATGTCACGGCGCTTCGGCACGCCGAGCGAAAGATGGCTGACCTGGCGCGCAGTGACCCGTTGACGGGGCTTGCGAACAGACGGCGCTTTGACGAGTGGCTGCCTGAGGCTCTTGCACGCGCCCGGCGGCAACGCAGCGGCTTGGGGCTGATGTTTCTCGATGTCGACCACTTCAAGCAAATCAACGACAAATATGGCCACGCTGCGGGCGACGCGGTGCTGATCGAGTTCGGGCAGCGTCTCAAGGCGGCCGTGAGGTCCACCGATCTGGTGGCCCGATTGGCAGGCGATGAATTCGTCGTCGTCCTCGAAGGACTCCATGAGGCTGACGAATGCGAACACGTGGCTGCCAAGATCGTGGCCGGGGTGCGGGCGAAGTTGCTCGTCGATGGCGACGATCTGTCGGTGACCACCAGCCTGGGCGTTGCCTACCTTCCGGCGCAGTGGCGCGGTGAGCCATCGACCTTGCTCGAACTGGCGGATCGCGCGCTCTACCAGACGAAAGAGAAGGGCCGCAACGGGTTTACCTGCACCACCGCTGCGGGCCCTCAGGGCTTCGCCGCGACCACCTTCTGAGGCAGTCGACATCTGAGCCGGCCGGCGTCAATCTCGGCCAGGCACTCGGTGATTTCTGCCCTCGGAACGGCAATTGCTATGGGGACACGAGTTATGCCCGCGTCCACCTCGCCACGGCGCTGAACGTGGGTGCAAGACAAGCGCCGCAGGGAGCGGTCCAATGCCGAATAGCGCTGTCCTTACCTTTCGAGGGCCACAAGCCGCCAGCCGTGCGACGCGTGCTCTCGGGATCGGCGTCGTCATCGCGTTGGCGAGCCTGGCGTGGCTGTCCGTCCTGCAGCTGCGGTCACAGGCGGAGACAGCGGCGCGCAGTTCGGCCGAGGACCAGGCGTATGCCATGGCCGTGCACGCCTACCAGGCATTCGCGGCCGCAGATTCGATCGCAACCGGTATCGCCCGAACCGTGGCTGCCGATCCAAGCAGTCCGGCGGTGTTTGACGCGGACGCCAGCGCCGAAGCTCAGTATCAGCTGCTTCTGGCCAGGCAGGCCGGCTTCGACGGCATCGGCGTCGTCTCCATGGCGAGCGCATCTGGCCGATTGCTCAACACGTCGAGGACATTTCCAGCGCCCACGATAGACATAAGTGACCGCGAAGGCTTCAAGGCGGCCCTGCAAATGACCGAGAACGGGCCGCACATCGCTTCGCCGGTGCAAAGCCGCGTCGACGGAAGCTGGACCATCTACCTGTCAAGACGCCTCACGAACGCGCGAGGGGAGTTCGTCGGCGTGGTCTTTGTCGGCCTGTCGCCCAAGCACTTTTCTGATTTCTACGGAAACATGCGCCCCGACCACGCCGCGCGCCGTGACGCCACCGCGATCACGCTGCTGCGCGACGACGGCATCGTGATGGCGCGCTCGCCGTATGACGAGAAAGTGCTCGGGCAGTCGATAGGCGTCGACGGCCACTATCGGCCGCTCGTCGGGGGAGCGCGCAGAACGCAGGCCGTGCCTGGCAACGAGGCTTTCCAAGACACGATCTTTGCGCCGTGGGACGCGCGAGCCGACAAAGTCGACAGCATCATGGTGGCGTCAAGGCGCGTGCAGCAATTTCCACTGACAGTGGCCGTGGCGGTACACAAGGATCTCTACCTCTCCAATTGGCGGCAGCAGGCCCAGGCCACCGCGGCGTTTTCATCCGTGGCCATTCTCTTGCTTGCGGGGACCTTTGCCACCTTGGTCCGCGTCCTGCGACGAAGGGAACGCCACTTGGCCGAGGTCGAGCAGCTGCGGCTGGCAGCCGAAAGGGCCAGCCAGGCCAAGACAAATTTTCTTGCCACGGTCAGCCATAAGGTTCGCACGCCCTTGAACGGCATCCTCGGTACGGCCGAGCTGCTCCTGGGCGCCGATCTGCAGCCGCAACAGCAGCAGGAGCTCGTGAACACGCTGCTGATGTCGGGTCGCAACCTGCTGTCGATCATCAACGACATCCTGGACCTTTCAAAAATCGAGGCCGACGAACTCAGCATCGAAGTGGCTCCGTTTTCCCCCAGGGGCGTCGTCCACGATGTCCTGAGCCTGTTTTCCTCGTATGCCTCGAGCAAGGGCCTGGGCCTCGCGATGCAGGCAGACAACCAGGTTCCCACGTTGCTCGCGGGCGATGCCAAGCGGGTCAAGCAGGTAATTGGCAATTTGGTCAGCAATGCCATCAAGTTCTCTGATGCGGGCGACGTGCGGGTGTCGCTGAGCTGGCCGATGCACGAAGACGGCGCCCATGTGCTGCGCATCGAGGTGTGCGACAACGGCGTGGGGGTGCCGGAGGAGGCGAGGGAGCGCGTTTTCCAGGCGTTCGGCCAGGCGGACGGTTCGATCTCGCGCCGGTTCGGCGGCACCGGCTTGGGCCTTGCGATCTCGAAGCGTCTGGTGCGGTTGATGGGCGGGCAGATCGACTTCTTGAGCCGGCCCGAGGGCGGAACGTGCTTCTGGGTCGAGCTGCCTCTGCCCGAAACCTCGGGATCGATACCCGACACGAGGCACGAGCACTCCGACTGGACCTTCGCGCACAGTGGCCCCATGCCGCTGGCCGCCGCACCGCATGAGCGCAACGACCAACGCGGGGAGGCTCACATCCTCGTCGTCGAAGACAACACCATCAACGCCATGGTGGTCGAAGCGCAACTGCGCCGCCTGGGCTGCAGCTGCGACATCGCCACCGACGGCGAGGAGGCGATCCAGCGTCTGTCGACAGGCAGCTATCGCCTGGTCTTGATGGACTGCATGTTGCCCGGCATCTCGGGCTTCGAGGCGACCAGGCGCTGGCGGGCAATAGAAGCCGCTCGCGGAACGGAGCGGGTGCCGATCGTCGCGCTCACCGCCAATGCATTGGCAAGCAACCTGGCCGAGACCCGCGAATCCGGCATGGACGACTTTCTGACCAAGCCGTGCACGCTTGACAAGCTGCAAGCAGCGTTGCGCGCCTGGCTCAAGCCCGGTGCCGTTTCGGATAGCTAAGGGGGTTGGCGTCACGAACGGAGATACATGCCGATGCGCTCCACCGTGTTGTTAGCATGCACGGTCCAACTCACGAGGGGTTCAGCGCATGTCTGCTTTGATCAGGGGCTCCGTGTCTCGCTTTGCTGTCGTTCTATTGAGCCTCGCGACATCATCCGTGCTGTCAGCCGCGCCGCAGTACCGCATCCATCCGATCCCTGAGATCAAGACAATGCACCCGCGGACAGCGGCGGCGATCAATGAGAGAAACGTGGTCGCCGGCGGCGGCGTTGTGAGCGTCGCCGATCGCCAAGGTGGTGCATACCTGGCCTCTCGCGGCGGTCTGACCGCGCTGCCCGGCATCGACTCCTCCTACCAGGTGGATATCGCCGACGTGAACAAGCACAACGTGGTGGTCGGCAACATCAACGGCGAGGCGATGATGTGGGCAAGCAATGGTACGCCGCTGAATCTGAATGGCTTGATCGGCTGCGGCCGAAGCGTGGCTGCAGGCGTCAACGACGCTGGCGTGGTGGTCGGCACCTTCAGCTGCCTTGATCCCGACGGTCTCGAAACCCACGACGCATCGTTTGCATTCCACGACGGGGTGCTCACGCAGATCGGTGACTTCGGAAAGGACACGACCTATATCAACGGCATCAATAATGCCGGTCAGTTGGTCGGAACCTTTGGCGCCAAGCCGGACTCGCTGCCCAAGCCATACCATGCATCAATCTGGCAGGGCGGCGAACGCATCGACCTGGGAACCTTGGGCGGTCCCCGGAGCAGCGGCTGGGCCATCAACGCGAAGGGCCATGTCATCGGGCAATCAGAGGACGAGTTCCATCAGTGGAACGGCTTTCTGCACGATGGTGTGTCCATGAAGCCCCTGACCTCATGCGCCGGGCGTTTCGTCTATCCGATGGCGCTGAATGAACACGATCAGATCATTGGCTACTACACCCTCGATGACGGAACGCTCGTCCCCTTCCTGATCGACCAAGGGCGCTGTCAGGACCTGAACGTGTTGTTGGATGACAGTCGCGACGGATGGACGTCCTTGCTGGCGATGGACATCAATGATGCTGGTGTGATCGTCGGCACCGGCAGCTTCGGGGGGCGACTTCGCGCCTTTGTAGCGACGCCAATACGGCCCTGAATCCGGCGCCGTGGCGCCGCTGCGAAGCTGTGCCCCAGTTTGTTGTGGCCGCAACGCGCTGCATTTCAAGCGACACCAGCCAGCATGAGGGCGGTCGCGATGTCGTTCTGCCGCGAAAAAATCCGTCTGTTTGCTTGAGCGTCTGCGACCTTCGAAAGGCCTGCGCACAGGGCACAGGCGAGGGCAGGCGCCGCAACCTGAACTGGAGAATCCATGAGGTCAATGTCCACCGCTCTTGCGGCCTTGTCTTTGTCGGCGCTGGTGGCGCTGCCGGTGGCCGCGCAGCCTTTGTACAAGATCAAGGCGCTGCCGAACACCGAGGAGATTCGGCCCAAGGGCGCCACCGCGATCAACAACGAAGGGGTGGTGGTCGGCTTCGGAACGGCGCCACCTTACAAGGCGACGCGCTGCTACCGGTATGACGGCACGGCGCCACTCATGCTGAACGACAACTACCAATGCAGCGCGGTGGATGTCAATGCCTCGGGCGATGTGCTCGCGCAAGACGCCTTGGGCTTGAATGGCTCTGTCATTTGGCATCCGGATGGGAGCCAGGACCGAATCGATGGACTCGAGGCCCACGCGCTGAACGACTCGGCCGAGGTGACCGGGCTTCGCTACTGGAAGGACGAGTACCAGCCGGTCCTGTACCGTGAGGGTCGCTTGATCAAGCTGGGAAGCTTGGGCGGGCGATATGGGGTGGGGTACGGCATCAACAACAAGTCGGAGATCACTGGGTTCTCTCACCAGGCCGATGGCTCGCCGCGCGCGTTTCTCTGGAAGAAGGGGGTCATGAAAGACCTCGGCACGTTGGGCGGAAGCGCCAGCGTGGGCATGGCGATCAACAACCACGGCTTGGTCGTCGGCGCCGCCAAGAACGCGCAGGAACAGTACCAGGGATTCAGCTACGACGGCACGACGATGCAGCCTCTGCCAACCCGCGCGGGCCTCTCGATCTCCCCGACCGCCGTCAACGACGACGGGGTGATTGTTGGAAGGACTGAACAAGGCGCCGCCGTCATCAGAGACGGACGGCTCTTTCAGCTCAAAGAGGTCACCGATGGGAGCGGCAGCGAGTGGGACGCCCTCACCGACGCCCAGGGCATCAACGACGACGGTGTGATCGTCGGCTATGGCTACTTGCGGGGCTATCGACGCGCTTTCATCGCGAAACCGATCGGCCGGTGAGACGTCCGATTCGGTGATGTATCTGCGCAAGGATTGATCGCTCTGTGGAGCAGGTCAACCAATCAACGGCTACTCCATGACCAGCTTGCTTTCTACCTTCGTCGGCCGTCATCTGCGGCTGGCCGCAGCCTCATTCGCACTTGCAGCAGCCTTGCCAGCCAGCGCCGCCACCTGGTACCAGGTTACCGACCTCGGCCAGTTGCCGGGCGACACGGACAGCCTGGCTACCGGGCTCAACAACCACGGGGACGTGGTGGGATGGTCCAACGGCCCAAGCGGCTACCGCGGATTCGTCTTCAGCGCCAGCGGCGGCATGCGTTCCTTGCCCGGCCTGCCCACCCGACCGCGCGCGTTTCCGCGCGACATCAACGACATGGGCGACATCGTTGGCACCGCCGATGCGGGCGGGGTGGACCTGGGCCATGCCGTGCGTTGGCGCTCGGGCGTACCGCAAGACCTGGGCGCGCTGCCCAACGGGCCATACAGCGCCGGCTGGGGCATCAACAACCTGGGCGACGTGGCGGGCGAATCCTATGCGCAGGTCAACGGCATCAATGTCGTACATGCCTTCGTCTACACCGACAGCACTGGCATGGTCGACCTGACACCCACCAGCGACGGAGCGGTGGCACACGACATCAACGACAACGGGCAAGTCGCCGGGTATCGCGGAGCTGCCGGCGGCTACCACGCTTTCCGGTGGCAGGGCGGCGTATTCGAGGATCTGGGCGTTCTGCCGGGCATGGCGCACAGCTTCGGCTTTGCGATCGAGGCCGGTGGCGCAGTGGCCGGCAGCTCCAAGAGTGCCAGCGGCAACACCGAGCGCCTGGCCCGCTATACCGATGCCAACGGCCTGCAGGATCTAGGCGGCAGCGGCCAGCACAACCAGGCTTGGGGCATCAATGCGGCGCTGACCACCGTTGGCCAGCTCGGTCAATCAAGTGCACGCGCCTTCGTTCAAAACGATTCCGAAGGGCTGCGCAACCTCAACGACCTGGTCGACAAATCCCAAGGCTGGGTCTTGCAGGTGGCCGCCGACATCAACGATGCCGGTCAGATCGTCGGCCACGCCTACAACAACTTCGATGGCCACACCCACGCGGTGCTGCTCACGCCCACCACCAAACGTCCACCCGAATGCAGCACCCACTGCCTGCGATCGAAGAAGGCGGCATTGAGCGGAGCGCTGGTGAACGGCGTGGCCAGGGTCGACGCCAAGGTGCTGGTGAAAGACGAACTTGGACAACCGGTGAACGAGGCCATGGTGAGCGCCACGTGGAGCCTGCCCGACGGCAGCACCCGCGACCAGGTCTCGTGGACCAACGCGAAAGGCCGCGCTGCCTTCGACACCAGTGGTACGCCAGGCAGCTACAGGCTGGATGTGTCAGGCATCGTCAAAAGCCTGTACACCTTCAATCCGAGCAAGAGCGTGCTGACTGGCAGCGTGACCGTTCCGTAGGATTCGTTCCCGCTGCCAGAGGTGCCGGCCACCTCTCCGGCCGGGTGCTTCAGCGCTCGGAACAAGCGCTCAGATCGATCGCTCTCGCACCTGCCGGAGCAGGAACGCGTTGAACGGATTGCGGTGCAGGAAGCTGTCGCGGTACGCCGGTGGCACATGCTCCGCAGCGGTGCGGAAGATCCAGTCGGCAGCGTGGTGGGCTATCGCGCGGGCGAGCGCGGCGTCGCGATGCTCGAGCACCTCGATCAGCGCGCGCCAGACCACGCCGCGGTAGACCAGGCCAGGGCAAAAGTCCGCCATCAGCCGCCAGCTGTCCCTGGCCAGCCACACGGCCTGGGACGTGTCCCCGAGCCTGGCCAGGCGCTGCGCCAGCAGTGCCTGAAAGACCAGCTGCTGGCCGTGCATGCCGCTGGTGGACGTGAACTCCACGCCCTGCCGCGCCGCCGCCACTGCCACCTCGTCCTGCCCGTGGCGGGCCTGGATCCGCCAGGCCGTGAGCAGGGTTCGACCCGCCCAATCGCCTGCGGCCTCGGCCGCGGCATCGAGCGCCTGCCGGCACGCTTCTTCCAGTGGTGCTCCCGGCTGCGGCACCTGAGCACCGACCTCTTTCCAGAAGAGGGCCATGTAGGAGCCCGCCGGCGCTTGCGTCTGCGACAGCAGCTGACGCGCGCGGGCCGGCTGCCCCAGGTCGCAGAAGGCAAAGGCCAGCGGGAGGCGCGCTTCCTCCATCTCCGCCGGGCCAGCCGCCGGATCGGAAAGCACTTGCTCGCCGAGCGTCAACGACGAGGCATAGCGGCCCAGCATCCTGTCGATGACTTGAAGGCGAATGTTGAAAGAGCTCAGGATCATCGAGTCTTCAGGGATGTCGTGCAGCAATTGCCGTCCCTCGACGATCGCATCCCGACCCTCCTGGGCCCTGCCTGAAAAGATGAGCGCGGTCGCGCGCGCCGTGAGCAGGCCCGGCAACGCGTGGCTGGCACCGGTGGCGCGCGCGATGTCGATGGCTCGCTGCCATTGATCGAGCGCCTGTGCCAGGTTTCCTCCGTCTTGCAGCACCTTGGCCATCGCATCCGCGTAGACGATCTGCTGCTTCGCCGAGCCCTGCTCGTTCACCCAGCACCCGATGGACCGCAGCATCTCCTGGGCTTCCGCCGCCTGGCAGCGTTCGCACAGCAGCTGGGCCAACAGGGCGCGTGCACCCAGTTCGCAGGCGCGATCGCCCGCGGCGAGTGCCGCGGCAAGCGCTTCCCGACAGGTCTCGGTCGCGCGTTCGTACTCGCAGCGCTGCTCCAACAGCGAGGCCAGGCTTCGCAGCGTCATGGCGCGCTGGCGATCGCTGGATGCGCTGTGCGCCGCCTGCTCGACCAGGCGCTGAACGTTGTCGAAGGCGCTGGCCATCATCGCCGGGGAGATCAGCTCGTCGATCAAGGAGCACTGAGCGTCCGCGTCACCGGCCCGTCCGTAGATCGCTTGGGCCTGATCGAGGTAGTCGATGCCTTCGCGCAGGCGAAGTGCACGCAACGCCTGCCGGCCCGCTTCGGCCAGGTGCGGGGCCGCGCGAAGCTCTTCGCCAGCGCCCAGCCAGTGCACGGCCAGTCGAGCAGGCGCGGCGCCGCCCTCGCGCGCCATCAGCTCTGCGATGCGCCGGTGCAGTGCCCGGGCGATGGGCTGCGGCACCGATGCCCGCGCGGCGTCGAAGATGAGGTCGTGGGCGAAGGCACCGTCGCGCAAGACCTGGGCCGATTCGAGTTCGGTCCATGCATCAGCGAGGTCCAGCGGATTGACGTCGAGCACTTGCGCCGCGAGCGTGACCGAAAAGTCTTGGCCTGCCACGGCCGCACAGCGCGCCAGGCGCACGGCGTCGCGCGAGAGCAAGCCAATGCGGCGCTCGATCAACCGCAGAGCGCTTTCGCTCGGTGGAAGCCGCGCGAACATGCCCACGGCCGCCGGGCCACCGCGATTCGGCTCGCGCTGCAACAACCACGCCTTGAGCGTCTCCAGCAGGAACAACGGGTTGCCGCCGGTGCGGTGGTGCAGGGCACCGGCAAAGTTTGTTGCGTCCACCGCATCCAGTGCACCAACGCCGACGAGCCCCAACGAGTCGAGCAACTCGGCCACCTGTGCGCGGGTCAAAGGCTGAAGCAAGAGGGGCTCGGCACGATGCCGGGTGGTCAGCGTGGCGACCAGCGCATGCGCCGCCGGCCCGATCTCCGCGCCGCGGAAGGCGGCCAACCAGCGCACCCCGGGAACCCCGGCCAGAAGCTGCGCCATCTCGAGGCTCGCGGCATCGGCGAAGTGCAGGTCGTCGAGTGCCACGGCCTCCAAGCCCGCCAGCACTGCATCGCGCAAAGTTGATTCGAGCGCACCGACGAAGCGCGCCTGGGCGCCGCCATCGTCAGCGCCGGCCAGCGTGCATCGCGGCAACTCGGGCAGCACGCGCGCGAGTTCCGTTTGCACTCCATCGGCCAGCGCCTCGGTGCGGGTGGCGAGCAAGCTGCGCAGCAGGCGGCAGAGCAGGGCATAGGGCACCCGCTCGTCGCCCGGACGTGCCGACGCTTGCAGCGCTCGGCCGGGTGCCGAGGCGTGAGCCCGCAGCAGATCGTCAACGAGGCGCGTCTTGCCCATGCCCGCTTCACCGACGATGACCACCGCGTCGCCGCGCTCCCAGGCGGCCTGCAACACAGCCCACTCGGCATCGCGGCCAACAAGCCGCGGCGGACGCAGCACCGAAACGGGCACCACGCGACGCGGCGTGGGCTCTGCCAGCGCTTGCGAGCGCTCGATCTGCGCCAGCAGATCGAGGGTTTCGACCGACGGCGTGGCGCCGACATCGTCCTTGAGCGCCCGCTCGCAGCGGTCGAAGGCGAGCAGCGCGGCCGCGCGGTCGCCTCGCAGGTAATGCAGCCGCATCAATCGCCGATGCGCATGCTCCTGCAGCGGTTCCAGCGTCAACAGACGCTCGACACACACAATGGCTTCGGCCAGGCGGCCTTCGAGTTCCAGCGCAGAGGCTTCGCCGGCCAAGCGCTCGCGCCGCAGGGCATGAAGGCGCTGGCGTGCGGCCCTCAGCCACTCAGCGAACTCGGGCAGATCGGCATAGTCGTCGTCGCCGAGCAAGGCCCCGTCCAGCGGCTCGCCGTCGAAGCCCGGCCAGGACAGCGCTGGCGTGAGGGTCAGCGTCGACGACCCGGAGATCGCCTCGACGCCGAGTTTTCGTTTCAGCGCGTAGATGCGCTGTCGCAGGCGGCCTCGCACGTCTTCGGCAGACTCGTCGGGCCACAGCAGCGCTGTGACCCGGGTGCGTGCGGTCGGGCCCTCGATGGCGAGCAGGGCCAGCATGGCGGCGTCGCGCCGTTCCAGCACCACGCATTGTCCAGCCACCGCAAACACCCGCCCCTGGCCACACAGGTGCAGACTCCAGCGTGGCGTCTCGACTGTGGATGCGATAGCCGCCGTGGAGTCTGGCATCTGTGAATACCTCTGCGGGGTGGGCCGGGAAGAACGCGCCGCTGCGGCACTCAGTGCCGAGGCCGCGGAAGCACGTTGAGCGTATACACCAGGTTCTGGTTGAAGGTGGTGTCGTTGGTGGCGATCAGCTCCAGCGTGTGCACGCCAGGCCGCAGCGTGTCGATCTCGGCGTAGTAGGTGTCGTCCACCGTCCGGTAGAGCCCGGCGGGCACCGGACTGGACCCGCATACCGGCCCGAACAGATTGTCGCTCGGCAACGCGGTGGCGAACACCTCGCTGCGCACCCGCTTGGCCTTCACGGCCTCGCCGTCGAGCCGGACCGTGACCTTCAGCTTGTCGGTGACCGACGCAATGATGGCTCGCAACTCACTGTCCGAGACGCCGTCCACGTCGCCGCAGTGGCCGGGTGCATAGACGTAGTTGCTGCCGGCGACGGGGAACCGCAGCTTCACGCCTTCCAGAATGGTGCAGGTGCGGCTGACCGTGCCGCCGCCGGAGAGGGAGGCCAGGTACCACGTCGAGCCGTTCTGGCCGACCATGCAATGCTCGCCGGTGGTGTCGGTGGCAGGGTTCACTGACGCGGGGATCGAGTAGATCCACTGCACCCACTTCCCCTCGCGCCAGTCCTTGACATCGTCGTCGGCCCAGGCGGTCGTCGCCATGCTCGCCGCCAAAGCGAGCGCCGCGGCGCGGAAGATCATCGGCAGTGTCGATCGGCTCATCATGAGTCTCCTGTAGTCGAAAGGCTGAAACGTCCCGGCCAGACAGCGCGGGTGGCAGGGCAGTACGCTGACCTGCTGCACCAGCTTAGGCAGCGTGCGTCAGCACAGCGTCAGCGACACAGGGCGTTGCCTGCGCGCGCACAGGTGAAGCGTGATGACTTGGTGGCCGGCTAGCCGCAGCGCCGTGCGAGCTGCAGGCTCAGGAGCGCGAAAAACCTCGGGCGTCCTGAACCAGGAGGGCCACCATCTATGGGCAATGGGCAAGCGCTACCTGCTTGAGGTTTCGAGGCTGCGCTGCGGATCGAGCAACCTGCGCAAGCTGCACTTATGGGTGCGCCCAGGCACGCAACGTCACGCTACGAAGGATGCCTGGTAGAGAGCAGCATGCGCATGTCCGCCTTGCGCACAAGGAGGGAGCAAGTGCGGGGCGTCAAAACCAAACGCGTGTTCGTCCAGCGCATGAAAACGAAGTGTAGGGCCCGCGAAATTGACGCAACGATGCCCCAAGCGAATCAAGCACTTAGCTACGCCCAACGAAAGGCAGCGTAGCCCCCTTGCGTTCAGAAGCTATTCATCTGGAATCAACGGCTTAGAACGCGCTCCGGGCAAGTTGCTTTCAACTCGATAGCTGAATAATTGCAATGGCGCTGAATAACGAATCTTCGAGCCAGGGTCCGTTATGCCGTTATGCCGCGTCGACGGCCTCGCGGCCTAGACTAGGACCTTGCGGCAGAAGCTGTATAGGCATACAGTGGTGGCATGAGCATCCCCATGACCAGCGGCACGTATCGGCAGCTCTACCGCCCAAAGCGAGACATGCCGACATGGCTGAGGCGAATGTGGGCTTGGTTCTGAAACACCCCTGAACTTCAGTTCGTAGGCACGTTGCGGCGTGGTCTGCGGACCATCGCCATGAACGCGCCATTGCTGCCAGAAGTCTTCAACCGCCTCGACACCAACCCACAAGGTGACTTACCGCTGGCCACTGATGGGGTGCTGCGGTACATCTGGGAGAGCCGGTTCGGCTCCATGCTTATCGAGGTACGCGACGGGAGGGCGTACGTCAACGGCAAACAAGTCGAATCACCTTCTCCAGAAGAGGATGCCAGATGAACGCAGGCTGCCCACCATCGAGACGGAATGCCGGCCATGAGCCGCTTCCGCCCGAACCCAGGCACAGCGATGCTCTAAGTCCAACCCGGACGCCAAGTCCCTCGAAAAATTGGCTGGCTGAAAACCTGGAGGCTCTGGAAAGCTCAAACAAGTTCGTCGAGCAGCACGGCGTCCCGCTGGCTAAGTACAGACAGTTCTGAGGTGCCTCGCGCAGCCGTAGTCGCTCTGCTGATTGACGGTGAGCGAAGGGACGTCCGGCGCTAGTTCGTCAGACGTCACACGCTTCAAGTAGGGCAGCAACTGGAACGTTGCACCACCTGTGCCTTGTCAGCCGGGACCGCCAAGTCTTCTAGGATGGTGCAGTCCACCGACGTACCGCCGGCGCAGGCGGTCTCGCAGCTGCAAACGAACGCGTTGAGGCTTGCTTCCAGCTCCTTCAGCTCACGAAGCTTGCGGCGCACCTGCTCGAGGTGAGATGCGGCGATGTCTCGAACTTCGACACAGGGGCGCTCGGGCTCGTCGACGAGACCCACCAGTTCTCGAACCTGCTCGATGGAGAAGCCGAAGTCTCTGCAGCGTCGGATGAACACCAGGCGCCGCACCGTCGCCTCATCGTAGCTGCGCTGTCCAGCATCCGTCCGCTTAGCGGCGGGCAACAAGCCGATTTCTTCGTAGTACCGAACAGTCGGAACCGTGGCTCCAGTACGCCGCGCGACGAGGCCGATGGAGAGATTTGCGCTCATGCCGGCCATCCTACGGGCTCCCGCAGGAGCCTGGCGCACAACCGCAGCGCTTCGGCGAAGCGACCTGCGGCAAGAACTGGTCGAACAGCCAGCGCGCATTCGCGTTCACCCCAGGAGGGGCTTGGATGCTCAGTACGACGGTATCCGGCCTGTCTTCCAGACTGAACTCCAAGAAGCTGCAGCACTCCCGCTCCCCCGCGACGATGCGCTCCAGTTCGGCCTTGGCATCCGGCCGATACGTCAGACGAAGAGTTCTGTCGACCAAGTGGTGCGAAAGTAGGCTGCGGCTGGTGACCTGTCGTATCCAGGCCAGTCGTTCCGAAAGGGCTGCCGTCGGCAAGGCGCACGCGATGGGCGGTTCAGGTGCTGCTTGCATTGCAGCCTCCCCCACAGGTCGGCGTTGATTGGGCTAGACGTTGGTTTCGGCGCTTCCACCAGATGACGCCGCCTATAGCTGCCAACCCAAGCAAGATGACTCCAGGCAACGCGAACTCATCGGCGCACGCCAGCAGTGCCGAACCGGCAGCCGCGAGGGTCGTGGTGCCGACGGTGAGGGCTGCGGCGCCACCCAGTAGTGGCACAGCACAGCATGCAGCACAGGCTGCTCCCAAGCTTAAGGCAGCTTTCCAAGGTTTCATCTTCGTCTCCTGATGCCAGGGCACAACGCCCGCAGCCGCAACCGTAAGTGCTCAAGTAGCTTGAGGTGCAAGCGGTCCGTCGACAATTCCAGCTGCCGCCGTGGCCAGAAGTCAGGCTTGCGTTGCCTCACGTTCGTTCGAGCGTGCCGACCGGTCGAAGCTGGAGCTGTTGGATAGCCTCCCGTAGACGCTGTGAATCCCGTCGTCCTCATCAACCCATGAAACCGAAGACCTTTACCAGAACGGAACTCTACGAGCTTGTATGGTCGCGCCCGAGGACGGCCCTGGCGAAGGAGCTCGGCATATCCGACGTGGCAATCGGAAAGCACTGCGTGCGCGCGCGGGTCCCGACACCAGCCGTAGGCTACTGGGCGAGGCTCGCCGCTGGCGGCAAGACAGTGCGCTTGCCGCTTCCACTTCGGCTACCCGGCCAGGCGGACACCGTCTGCTTCGGCAATGAGCACGACCGGCATCGGCTCATGCCGGAGGACCTCACTAAGCCACCTGCTCCTCACGCATTTGCGGAGGACCTTGAAGAGCAGGTGGCTGCGGCTGTCAAGCTGGTCGGCCGGGTGGTTGCGACACGTGACCTTTCTGCACCCGACCGTAGCTTGCGGCGCGTTCTGGATTCGGAGGCAAAGCGACGAGAAAAGTATGCGCAGCATGAAAACTGGGACTGGTTCAAACCTCACTTTGATGACCCCCTTTTTCAAAGGCACCTCCGAATCTTTAACAGCCTGGCCAGGGCTTTGGCGCCAGCCTACGGCACACAGGAGGTGCGGGAGGAAGACGAATGGATTCAAGGGCGTGGAACGTTGCACCACCTGGTGCTGCATCTCCACTTCGGCGGCACTTCCCTGCGGATGCGCGTCCACGAGCAGAAGGGCGACGAGAGAAGAGAACTGCGACGGTCACCGTGTCAACGCTGCGTGTTGAGACGACAGGCTCCGACCGTCCTGTTCTGGAATGGTCCGACCAGCCTGGCCAAAAGATTGAGGGTCAGCTCACCGAAATTGCGGGCTCACTGCTTCGAAGAGCTGAGGAGTCGCTGCGCGACAATGCCGTCTGGGTCTACGGCCAGCGCTGCCAACGGTACCAAGCGGAGCTGGTTGCCACCGAGCGGAGAAAGGCGGAGGAGGAGCGAAAGCGCCTCGAGGCGATTGAAGCCCGCACGGTCAAAATTCGAGACGAGGTTCTCGCACTGGCTCAGCGCCTGCGTACGGCGGAGGACATACGCGCTTTGGTTGCCTCGCTACGCCACCATCCGGAGGTTTCGTCGACGCAGGGTCAGGCTCAGTTTGACGTTTGGGCAGCCAATGCCCTTGCCGTTGCGGACAGCATTGACCCGATGGGGTGCTCACTCCCCCAGATTCTCGACACGCTAAGCGGTCGAGGCAGTGAGCCGTAGTCAGAGGACGGCCGCGCTTCATTGCGACCGGGTACTACACACTGGGCTTTCCCGTCGACTGAGGACGCAGCAAGCCAAGCTCAAGCGCAAGGTCTCGTGGCAGCGTGATAGTCAGCGCTGTTCCGCCCGCGGGTAGCGTTTGCATCGCCACCGCTACGCCATCCAGAAACAAATACACGGACGGCTTCTCTTCTTCTTGAAAACATTCTTCGTATAGATGGAATCCGGGCGTCGTCGGCGTCGCTTGTCGCGCGCGTATGGTCACTTTGGTGCTCAAAATAGTCAATCCCCGTACTCAAACATCCGCAGCAAATGATAGTCGCCGCAGATTTCTGGTCTAAGAATGTCGACGCCGACTAGCGAAATGATGCTCGGAAGTGGCCCCTCTTTCCAGAAAGGCGGCAGCGCGCGACGCCCATTGGTTTTCGTTCGCTCGTCGGGCGGACGCAAATTTCCGAAGGCAGCCAGAGTCAACACTTGAGCCAGCCAAAACTGTGGGTCGCGCTCGCCGGGACACTCCTTTCGCCGCGTTAGCGCCAGGCGGAATGTCGGCTCCAGCGTCCAGCCGGAGTAAGTTGCACCGCGCGCGTCGATGGTCACCGCGACCGCCGCAATGGTCAGGAGGCCATAAACGACTTGAATGCTCAAACCGTTGCAGTCGGATTGCTTGCGGAGCGAAGGACCGCTCCCCCAAAGATTCCACGCGCCTCGTGCGGCCAAGCACAACAATGGCTCGGACTCTAAATCAACATCTTGCACGTCGATTGGGCCTTCTTCTCTCCAAATTGGCTGGGCCTCCCAGAGCCCCCCGCCATCTTTCATTTGCGCGACCGCGCTCACTTCAAAGCTCGGTCCCCAGGGCGTGCGACCGCCGAGCAGGCTCAACTTGGAATGAACACTCAGCACGAATGGCTCCGTCTCGATGTCAGCGTTGCTCATTTCGGGGGCCCTCTACTGCTTCCTTGGGGGGAGGTCGGTCCAATTTGTCATGTCGGGCGACTGAAGTTGACGTAAAGGCAGGTGAGCAGGCGGTCCTGCTCTGTTGGATGCACCAAGCCCTGGCAACCATCGACGATGCACACGTGCTTCGCCATCCCCGGCGGCCACAGAATGTCTTCATCGTCTACGGCAACCCACGCATCCGGCCGGAGCCAATTCAGGTGCGCGGACACGATGTCACTCTTGTTCATCCTCCAGTAGCCCTCACTGCTGAATGCGCACTGCCTGCTGGTTCCTGAGCGGGCGACGACTCGGCGTACTGGTTTGGTGGTCAGGTCATCGAAAGTGAAGCCGTCCACACGCGCGGCCAACGGGCCCAGCAGAGATAGGACCGCCTGCAGTCCGCGACGCCACGGCTGTGTGGACGTCAGAACGATTCGGACGTCCGGCCATTGATGCAGTGTTCGGTCGAGCCAAGGCACCGCCTCGTATTCGGCGTGCCCCTTCTCCCATGGGCTGCCACCAACGACAAGTTCATACGTCGTCGAGCTCGGGTGCAATGTCCCACTGATTCCCAAATAGAGCACCCGCATCCCGACGCTCCTCCAATCCGATAGACCGCTTGTCGGCGAGGACTGGAATGTCGCCCACGCGCTGCCCCAGCGTCAAAACCAAAGAAATTGCTGCAACGTCATCGCCTGAAATTCAGGCGGTTACACGGAATCTCGGCCTGCCGTGCGCAAACGAAGCTCAATACGAAGGCGCCAGGGCATTCTTTGAACTAAGCCAAGGCGAACTGACGTTGATGGGGATGCCGGCCTGCGCGCTCCAGTTTCATTTTGTTGCTTATTGCTCGAGCGCCTATTTCATCCAATAGTAGTCATCTATGACTTACTTGAGAAATTGATTCCAGAATTGTTTTTTAGGTCTTCAGGCTTGAGATGAATGCATATGCGCATGGCGCGCTTTCCGCCCCTATAGCCGCCCTCGATTAAATCCATCGGAAGTTACCGTCGCTACGGTATCTAATCTTTGAGCCGGATATTTATGACGCAATGGCTTTTAGACGACAAAAATATCACCGTGATAGCGTCGTGCCGTAGAGAAATCTTGGCAATAGCAAGGCGCCATCATGGTTAGAAAGCTGCGTAGTCCAACCCGAACCATCACCGTCAAAGGTGGGCAGGGCTTCCAAGGCGAGCTTCCCAGTCCGAAGGGGACGACCTTTCCCCTTGTATTCGATTCGGTGGCCTCGCTGATGGGAGCTGTTCACCTGGAGCATCGCCCAGAGGTCGCGGCCATCGCCTTTGAAGCGGAAAAGAGCGAATACGTCGACGACACCGGCGCTTCGGTGTGGGCAATTCATGACTACCACGCCGCCTTGAATACCGGTGAGCTGGAATTTGTAGAGGTCAAGTACAGCCTGGCGTCGCTATCCGCGAAGGAGCTTCAAAAGCTCGAACGTCTCAGGCGTGGCATGGCGCGAGAAGGAAAGGAGCTTCACCTCATCTTCCGAGACACGCTCGAGGAGAACGGCTACATCCAAACAGTGCTTTTGCTCCGGCGCTTCGGCCTGCTGAATTTTTCGGAGAAGTCGAAATCGGTAGCCCTCGAACGGCTCAGCGAGTTTGAAGCAGCGACGATGGATGGATGGCTCAAGCGAGCGCAACGGGTGAGCGTTGCCACGGGGCTGCTGTACCACTTGCTGTATCACCAGCGGCTTCCTCTCCTGTACGAGCGCCTGGTCGCCACGGCACTGCTGCCATGTCGCGGCTAGTTCCTTTGGACTTCTCGGTCGGCCGTCGAGTTGACGTCGGCGGCAAGCCGTACCGCATTGACAAACTGAGCCGTCGCGCCGGTCGTCTCGGGCTCAAACCGGACGACGCCGACAGCGCGTACTTGGTGCTCACGTTCGACCAACTGGCGACGCTGCTGGTCAAAGGCGAGGCGGAAGTCGTTGACGAACTCGACGACCCGCGACCGGCGGAGCGCAACGAACGGTCGGTCAACAACATTGCCGAACTGGACCTGCATCGCTTGGTCGACTGGGTGGTCAAGGTTTTTCTGTTGCGGCACATGGCCGCGTACCTCGGCTCCGGGCCGAATACGAAGAGGTTTCGCACGGCATTCAGTGAGGGCTGCGGGCTGCTGAACGAATGGTTCACCGGCGTCGGCCTGGACGACGTACCGCTGCAGACGGCCTGGACCACGTACCAAGACCTGCTCAGATGGAGGCGCAGACGCTATTCGCTGGCTGCACTGGTCATCAAGGGCATGGAGTACTGCCCATGGAAGAAGCGTGGTGCTCACTACGTCCTGGCACAGGAACGTGCCAGGGAGGTTGTTTACAGCAACCCTGCCTTCAGTGCAGCGCGCGTCCACGAGGCCGTGAACGAGAAGGTCAAGCCGTGATGGACGAAGACGCAGCCCCGTCCCGCGTGTCGTATTCGTTCATCCGGGAGCACATCAACCGGTTCAACAAGTTCGAAGTTCTATCGCGGCTCATTGGCAAGATGTTCGCGACTCAAAAGCTGCGTCCCATCGGCCGTCTCCACTCGCACTTCGCCGGCGTACGCACCGAGTTGGACTACACGCGATTCGGTGAGTTCTTGTTCCCCAACGAAAACTGGAACGAGCCTCTTTTTTACTACACCGGTTTCGGCATGGACGACCACTCGGGAGTGGTCAAGGGCTACGTCACCGCGCTGGCCCCATCTACACGAGAAACCGTGCGTCTGTACCGGCGCTGCGTATTGCCCAAATCAATGTGGTTGCCTCAGCGGGTAAGACATCTGGCTGCTGATTGGGACGCCTATGGCGTCGAAGTCATCGTGGCCATCGACAATGCACCGGACTTCACGTCACACGGCGCGAGCCTCATGTTTTTGGTCAACGGAACCATCATCCTGCGGATGCCGGTCAAGCGCGGTGACCTGAAAGGGAGCATCGAGCGTTTGATACGGACCGTCGAAGACCAGCACGTAAGCACGCAGCCTGGCTACGTCGCGAGGGCGTACGCCGGTTTTGACGACCGCTACACGCAGGTGCGCTTGAGAGCGAAGCTTGCCGCCAACCAGACCGTCGCGCAGGCAGAGGACAAGCTCGCGACGTACCTCGTTGGCACCTTGAACAGCGCACCGCATGCCACCCTGCGCGCACCGAAGATTCAGGTTTTTCGCGAGAGCCAGGAACGCTATCCGCTATTGCTCCCATGCGGGATGGACAACATCAGGACGACGTTTGCGCTGACATATTCGGCAACCTTGAGTCGAGAGGGCGTCGAAGTCGATACCCTCAAGTTCAACAGTGCCGCGCTTTTTGAAGCGTTCATGACGTACAGCGGCAAGGTCATCGTCAAGTTGGACCCCGACGACATCCGCCAGGTGCTTGTCCTGGTACCGGGCCGGTCGGCACCCATCGAGGCCAACTTGACCACGCTCGACATCCACTTCGAGTGTTCGTTGGAGCTCGCAAAAGTCGTCCTCGCGCGGGTCGCCGCGCGACATCCCGGCGATGACACGTGGATGCTCGATATCAACCATGAGTTCCTGGCCGAGATGGAGACTCTCCAGACGAAACCCCCAACACCAACCGAGGGCAAGACGACCGCGACGGACGCCACGGCGGTGACGCACGCCGCCAAGGCGCCGCCCGTCACCCGTCCGTCGCCGCAGGCAGAGCCCAGCCTGTCAGACCTGCTTCGCGGCAGCGAGGTGGGGGACGGCGATGAGTGACTACCTCATGCCTTGGCAACGGGAGGCCATCAGGGAGGTCCAACGTTCGCTTGGACAAGTCCTCGCCGGCGGAAACAGCCGAGGAATCATGCTGCTGGGGCCGTCGGGGTGCGGTAAGACCCATCTGTTCGACGTGATTGCAGCGGCCTATCCAGGCAGCGTGGATGGGGTGCAGCGCATCACCCCGTGCGTTCGAATCAGCATGAAGTCCAAGCCTGACGCGCAAGCCATGTCCCGCAGCTTCCTCGCGCAAATGGGGCGCCCTGTGCGACAGCAATCGACGGTCAGTGAGGACACGGTGCAGGCCGCGTTTCGCGAGCACCGTGTTCGGATTGTTCTGATGGAGGAGGTTCACAACAGTCTGCTTTCCTCCGAGAAGAGGATGAGCAAGCAGAGCGGGGACTACATCAAGAACATGTGGAACAACGCCCCGAACGACACTTCGACCGGTTGGGCCGGACCAGCCTCGAGCGCTGCACGGCACAGTATGGTCATCGTCGTGTCCGGAATTGACGACCTGCGTCGAGCGATTGACAACGACCCCGAGCTACCCAGTCGCTTTGGGACGGCGGTAGTCGCACTGCGGCTGGCGCTGTATCCGCCGGAGCTATTCAAGCAGTTTCGTCTCGTTCTGCGCTCCATGGTTCGTCGGTTCGAGCTTACAGGCTTCATTGCTCACGACGACGACAGCTTGGCCGTCAGGCTTCTGCTGGCGTGTGGCGCACACCTGCGCACTCTGGAGGAAATCCTCTCCCGTACGCAGCAGCTTCGTGGCGAAGGCGACGCCCGCCCGGCGCTGCCGTTGCTTGCGGCCGCCATGGCCGCTGTTGCAACGACCAAGTTCGAAATGTCGAACCCGTTTGCTCTCTCAGAAGCCGAGCTCACGGCGAGGGTGAAGCAGGCGAAGGAGGACCACGAGCGACAACAAAAGCTTGTAGGCCCCCGCCGTGTCCGAGCGTGACTATCTTCCTGGTTGCTTCGCCAACCGCTTGCCGCTGCCGGGCCAGTCGTTCTGCGGCTTCCTTCTGCAGCTTTCTGAGGTGAACGCATATGGGGGCATAGGAGCGTTCCTCTCCGCAGTGCTTCAGCGGGACCAGCCGCGCACTCCAGCGACGCTGGCTCGTCTGTGCCTTGAGGCGCGGACTGACCAAGGGCTGTTGAGCCAGTTGGGAAGAGTGGCCGCTGGTGACGCCCGCTGCCTTGACCAGTACGCCGCCCAACCGCTCCACGATGAAGCTGTCTTCGCTCACTCCTGCCGGATTGACCTGGATGCATTGATGCGGACCCAAGCGCAGGTCTGTCCTCGGTGCCTTTCGACGCGTGGCATGGCGCTTGAAGAATGGGACCTCGCGCCAGTCACCTGCTGCCCAGAGCACCGGCTCTACTTGATGGCCGCGTGCACGAGGTGCGGGACGCCGCTGGACTGGTTGCGACCGTCATTGTTTGCCTGCGCCAGATGCGGCGCGGACCTGCGCACACTTGAGGCTGACGCTGCTCCGGGTGAGGAGTGCGAGGCGAGCGAAGACTTCGCGGCCCTCGCGCCTTTCAGACTGAGACTCGAGGATGGAAGCAGGGCAGACGCGATGTGGGACACGGCGTTCCGTGTCCTGAAAAGTCTGACGCTCGGGCCGCGCTGGTTCAGGGAGTGCGAGTGGCCAGCGCGACACTTTGCGGACTTGCCGTCTGCGCAGCGACGCGAGGCCATTCGCCAGCTGGCGAGCGTGCGACGCAATGACGCCTACGACGTTTGGCTCCTTCGTCCTCACTTTGCGCGCGCGCTTGACGCGCTGGGGGCCATTCCGAAGAGGGGCTTGTCCATGCGCGTGGCCTTCCAACTGCTCTTCAGTGGAGGCGGCTTGCCGCGTGAAGTCGCAGCTTCGATGAGTGAAACGGAGCAGCGGACGGCCCCGCCGAGCGGCGCGCAGGTGTTCGGTGGCCGGCCGCCGTCGTTGCGGTCCAAGGCAGAAGCGCGGGAGTTTCTCGGAATTGATGACCCGGCGTTCACGCGGTTTGTACGCCTGGGCATCGTTCATGAGCCGATTGATGGCGCTGCCTATGACATCGACGAACTGCTGGCGGCGCAAGCGTTCCTCGCCGATGACCTTCTTGCCGTGGTCGACATCGAGCAGGTCGCAGGTGTCGCGCTGGACTGGGAGGACATCCGTCAGTCGCGCCTGCTGCCGCGGTGGAACCCGTCGTCGAGTCTGGACCCACGAGTCACCGTGGAGACTGTCTGCGACTTGCAGCTTCGGCTGACGGAGCACCTCTTGCACTGCAAGTCGCCACGTCATCCGGTCTCGGTCAGGACCATTCTGGCCAGCAGCTCAAGGCCGTTTCAGGGCATGACGGTGCTGCTGAACGAGTTGCTGAGCGGGCGACTGGAACGTGCGGCCTGGAGTTATCCGTACACCTGGGCTGGGCTGTCGTTGGACGAGGGTGAGTTGGAACGCATCAAGTTCAATTTATCGGAAGGAATGGTGCCGTGAGGTTCGTCCATCAGCGCGCGGATAAAGGAATTCTCGAAGCGCTTGAGGCTTGGCTCGACTTCCAAATCGAAGCCGAGCGCGTCCTTGGCAGGCGCCAGTGGTTTCTCGTCAACACCTTTGGAAAGCTAACGTCAGGGCCGGATGCGGGGATGTATGTGAGCGGCATCGACTGCGACATCGCGCTCGGCATCGTGCGCGCGTTGCAGGCGGGAAGGCAGGTCGATGTGCACTTGATGCACCGACACCGGTCGGGCGACCATGAGCTGTCTGGTCTTCGTTTTGACGGCGGCAGGCTGCTGATGGTCTTCTCCAATCGCATCGAGGTCGGATTCGACCCGGACCTTGGAAGGCCCCCGTAAAGCCGCCCCGGCCCGCGCAACCAATGGTGCTGCTGATGGCACAGCACTGCAGCGCTTGAAGGTGGTTGTGGCCGCCTAGGCAAATGTTTTGTTCGTTTGGTGATACTGTATGTGCATACAGCTCCGTGTGCACCACCTTGGTCGCGGAAAAACTAGCCAAGTCAAACAGTTGGCTGACATTAACTTACTGTTGAGGCACTATGCCGGCAGCAACCGCTTACAAGACCCGAGAACGGGGGAGGCCAGCCATGCAGGTGGACATCGTCGGACGGATACGCAACCTTCAGTTGCCCGTCACCCAGCCGCTCATCCCGCTTTTTGAGTGCTTGGTGAACTCCATCGAGGCCATCGAGGACGCCGGCATCTCGGACGGACGCATCGACGTCTACCTAGAACGAGAGGCTCGTCAGGTGGCGCTGGCGGGAACTGAAGAAACCGCACTTGCGGCCATCCGCGACATCACCGTTGTCGACAACGGGCCCGGCTTCAATGATGGCAACGTGCGTGCGTTCTTCTTATCCGACTCGACGCGAAAGGTCGCCCGCGGCAATAAGGGCATTGGGCGGTTCACCTGGCTGAAGGTGTTCCACGAGGCAGCCATTGACAGCACTTACCTGCAGGGCGACGACCTCTGGACGCGGCGCACGTTCAAGTTCGTAGTGACAACCGAAGGCGTCGAAGGAGAAGAGGTCAATGATGCCGAGACCAAGGAGTGTCGGACGTCCGTGAAGCTCACAGGTCTGCGCGCGGAGTACGAGAAGCACTTTCCCAAGTCGCTTGAGACCATCGTCCACAAGGTCATCGACCACCTGCTTATCCACTTCGTAGGCGGTCGCTGCCCTCAAATCACGCTTCACGATGCCGACGGTCAGTCGTGCAGCCTGAACTACATCTTCGCTGAGGAAGCGAAAGAGCGGGCCCAGGAGGTGAACTTCAAGCTCAAGGGCCATGACTTCAAAGTGACTGTTCTGCGGTATCAGTCCAGCGCGGCCAAGAACCACTCCATCTCGTACTGCGCCAATCAGCGGGAAGTGTTGGACTGGAAGGCCAGCAAGGCCATTCCTGAACTGCAGGGCCGCCTGACTGATGACAACGGGGACCAGTTCGTCTTCCGCACCTACGTTGCCAGCCCGTATCTTGACTCGAAGGTCAGCTCCGAGCGCACGGCATTCATGTTCTTGCAGGAGGCTGACCTCGAGTTCCCTGGCGAGATGACCCGCGAGGAGCTTGATGCCGAAGTCGTCGAGGCGCTTAAGCAGGTCGCCGAACCATACACGACGCAACTACGCGAAGAGAAGCGCCAAGTCATCGAGTCGTTCATCCAACAGGATGCGCCGCAGTACCGCTTCCAGTTGCAGGACCGCTATCGCGAAAAGCTCGAGCGCATTCCGGCCAACATCTCCCGAGACCAACTCGACATCGAGCTGTATAAAACCCAGAAAGACATCGAGCTAGAGCATCGGCAGCGTGCCGCTGCCATCAAGAAGGTGCCACTGGAGACGGCTGCGGGCTCGCCGGAGTACGCTGCCCTCTACGAGCAGTATCTGGACGAGGAGAACGAGCTGGGCAAGGCGGCCCTCGCCAAGTACGTCGTTCACCGGCGCACCATCCTCGAGATGCTGGAGACGGCTCTCAAGGTGCAGGAGTCAGGCGCGTACGCAAGGGAAGACCTGGTGCACAGCCTCATCTACCCCATGCGGGCGGACTCGGAAGAAGTCGAGTTCTCTCGGCAAAACCTGTGGGTGGTCGACGAGCGGCTTGCGTACCACACGTACCTTGCCTCGGACCTGCCGATGGCGAGGTTGAAGGCGGTCAACGCAACCGGCGGCGACGAGCCGGACTTGGCGGTCTTTAACACCGCGCGGGCGTTTTCAGAGACGAAGAGCCCGCATCAGTCGGTCGTCATCGTCGAGTTCAAGCGTCCGGAACGCAACGAGTATCCGGCAAAGGAGGAGAACCCCGTGGAGCAGGTGCTGCGCTACGTGCGAAAAATCAAAGAGGGCACGGCCAAGGACAAGGACGGCAAGAGCATCAACGTTGGGTCCATTCCCTTCTACGCCTACATCTTGTGCAGCCTGACCCCGCGCATCAAGGCCATCGCGATGGACCACGACTTCGTGAAGACGCCGGACAATGAAGGCTACTTCAAGTACCACCAAGCACAAGGCTGCTACATCGAACTCGTGTCGTACGACAAGGTGCTGAACGACGCGAAGAAGCGCAACCGTGCGTTTTTCGAGCGACTGCAAGTCCCAATCAATTAGGTTCTCGAGCTACATGGCTATCGAGCGAGTTTGTTCGTCCTGCTTTGGAGATGACGACCTGCGTTCCTGGGTGCGCGACGTCGGCGGCCCTCGGGGATGCGACGCATGCGAAAAGTTCGACTCGCCTACATGCAAGTTGGAGGATGTCTGTGATTACATCGAGACCTGCCTGAAAAAGTACTGGGGCTTCGCGGTAGACCAGCTTCCGTACGAAAGCGCTGAAGGCGGCTACCTCGGCACTACTTGGACTACATACGAGCTGCTGCGTGAGGAAGTTTGGATTTCACTTCCGCGAGATAAGAAGGACCGACTCTTCCACGAGATTCTTGGAGAGCTGACAGACGAGACTTGGTGTGAATATGACTGGCTCACTCTGGACCACGACGTCGCCCTTCGCAGTAGCTGGGAACGATTCTGCGAGACAGTTAAGCACAAGCGTCGGTTCTTTTTTCACGCAGAAGGGACCGATGACCGAGACTCGTTCACGCCATCTTCTCTGCTGGAAGCCATCGCTCGTATTGGTCAAGACATGGAGCTCGTTCGCGAACTTCCTCAAGGGACGCGCCTGTGGAGAGCGCGTCCAGACATCAAGAAGGGACGCAAGACGAGCGCCGTAGACTTCGGACCACCACCCGTTGAATTCGCTTTACAGAGCAACCGGATGAACCCGCCAGGCATACCGATGCTATACCTGGCTTCAACCGCGCGAACTGCGCTGTTGGAAACGCGTGCGAAGGAGACGAAGGTAGGCCAGTGGAAGGCTTTGCGTCCCATTCGTATCCTCGACTTGCGCCGGCTGCCAGAACGGCATGGCCACTTCTCAGAGGTGGAGCGAAATCATCGGCTCGCGTTGCGTTTTTTGCACCACTTTGCCGATGACATCATGACCCCAGTCGCTCGGGACCAGCGAGTGCACATTGACTACCTACCTTCTCAAGTGGTCACCGAGTTCTTTCGAGACTATGCTTTCGATGGCGGGAAGGTGGAGGGAGTCGCGTATGGGAGCACGGTCCACCCCGCGGGTTGGAATGTCGCGTTGTTCTCTGCACCTGCCGAGCTTGGCTTGACACAACCGGAGTGGGGCGAAACGCCTGTCCAAGCACTCAGGTTTGAGAAGGCGACACGTGTTTCCCTGTAGGCCGGATGCCAGCCGGCAGCATCCTTGAGCGAGGATGAACGGTCGGTGCAAGCATGGCGTAGCCTTGCCGCAATCGCAGCGTTGCGATGTGCAGGCAAGAGAGGGGTCGGTGCTCGGCTCGAGTTTCTCTGCGAGCTGCCCACCGGCCTGCCGTGATACATGGGATTTGGCCTGACCTCGAAAGGTTCCTGCGATGGCGCTTCCGGACGAGCCGTTCTTCGACATCCTTGTTGAGTCTTTTGACGGAGGCAACGTTTCAGGCCACCGTGGCCGCCTTCATGTCCGACCGGTCGCGGTACAGTGCCTTGACACCTCACTCTACGTCGAGTGCTCACGAGAGATGCGAGAAGACTACTCGCTGGGCACGACGTTCATCGTGAAGGGCAAGCTGTCGAACCGAAAGGGCGGCGTCGAGTTTTTGAAATGCCCTCACCAGTGGGGATACAGCGTAGTGAGCCCCGCCGAGGCCCGGCGGTTTCTGTCGAAGCTGAAGGCGTCCGAGGCCGGTGATGGACGCAGCCCTGACGGACGGCCGAGCCATCGCTAGCGGAGAGAAGAGATGCCGCGAAAGCACACTATGCCGCCCTTCCTGCAGGGCATGACCTCGCCCGACGCCTATGAGCGTTGGCTCGATAGGAAGGCCATCGCGCACGTGAAGCGCGACCGCAAACGCGGTCGAACAAGCGACTCGGTAACGCGCCCGCTATACAAAGAGGCTATCCACGCTGCAGTCGTTTTGTCCGGCGGCTTGGACGCGTACACCGGCGAGCAACTGCACTGGCATCTCATCAGTACCTACGACAATGAAGAGTCCAAGCTCGGGCGTCACCACTACAAGGCTCGATTGGCGCTGCTGCCATCAGTCGACCACCTCGATGCCGGCGCCAGCGAGGCGAGCTTTCGCATCTGCGCGTGGCGCACGAACGACGCCAAGAACGACTTGTCGACGGCCGAGTTCATCGCGCTTTGTCGCAGGGTTGTTGTGTACGCAGAGGCCAACGTTAGGCAGGAAGGGTAGGAGGTCGATGCGAACCAACTACGTCCTCATCGACTTCGAGAACCTCCAGCCGGAGCTACTCGAAGCTTTGGACCTGGAGCATTTTCGCGTGATGGTGTTCATAGGCGCCAGCCAGACCAAGGTGACCATCGACTTCGCGTCGCACTTGCAGAAGCTCGGCGCGCGAGCCCAGTACTTGCGAATCAGCGGCAATGGCCGCAACGCCCTGGACTTCCACATTGCCTTCTACCTTGGAGAGTTGCTAGCCAAGGACCAGACCGCGGTGTTCCACGTCATCGCCGCCGACGGCGGCTACGACCCGCTGCTGCAGCACTTGAGGGACCGCAAGGCCTTCGCGCGCCGCTACAAATCCATCGCCGACATTCCGCACGTGAAGGCGGCGAACTCGAAGACGCTGCCAGCCAAGGTGGCGTTCGTGCGGGAATCACTCACTGACCGGCCCGCCGGAAAGCCGGTCACAGTCAAGACGCTGCGGTCGACCATTGAAGGCATGTTTCCGGGTGGTCTGGCCGAGGACGTTTGCGACCAGGTCATCCAGGCGCTCGCGACGAACGAGTTCCTGACTATCAGCGGAGCCAAAGTGACGTACCCGCCAGCGCCGTCGAGCTGAGCGCACCGCAGCGCGAGTCTGGTCAACTATTCAACTCTGCAAACAGCCAAGAGGGCTTCCATGGCAAAGACCATCTACGACAAACCCACGAGGGCACTGCTCAAGGATATGGTGCAAGAGTGGGGCTTGAAGCCTGGCGAAGTGTTTACAACATCGCGCGTCGTCGACTGGTTCGCCAAGAAGTACCCTAAGCTGAAGCCGAACAGCGTCCGGGCCCATTTGGTGCAAGCGTCGACGAACGACAAGAGCCGCCTGCACCACCCGGCAACCAACGAGTCCGACGACCTGTTTTTCAAGCTGGACGCAGGACAGTTCCGCCTCTACGAGCAAGGCAAGGACCCAGCACCCATTCACGAGAAGTTTGCCGGCGACGTGGCCATCGAGGAGCAGTTGGCAGCAGACGCGGATGTGGAGGGTTCCGATGAGGCGCTCCCGGGTTCCTCAGAGTTCGTTCTCGAAAAGGACTTGCAGCGATACCTGGCTGACAACCTCGAGTGCATCGAGTCGGGGCTCAAACTCTACGTCGACGACGATGGCGTCAAGGGACTGGAATACGACGCTGGTGGTGGCCGACGCATCGACATCCTGGCCAATGACAAGTCAGGCGCGTTTGTCGTTCTCGAGCTGAAGGTGTCCCGTGGCTATGACCGTGTGGTAGGGCAACTGCTACGGTACGTGAACTGGGTTCGCAAAGAGGTAGCCGACCCGGGACAGCGGGTGCGCGGAATCATCATCTGCCGCACGATGTCGGAAGACCTGCGGCTTGCGTGCGCCAGCATCAAGGATGTCGAGCTGTATGAGTACCAACTCTCCGTCAGCGTAACGAAGGTTCCGCAGTTGGAGCTTGGCTCCCTCAAAGCCTGATGAACAGCCCACTGGGCTGACGAGCCGAGTACCTAAGCGTCCCCGATTTCGTCGCCGCGGGCCTAGGGGGACAGTGATTTCCCTCGCTCGTGACTTGAGTGTCGGGTTTGAATACACCACTCCGTCAAAGCCTGCATCACTCGGGGCGAGGCTCGCCCTTCCAAAGCCCCTTGGCGTGGCTGAACTAAAGGTCGCTGCTCGCTCGCCGCTGCCGCGGGGCAGGGCTCAGGAGCATTGCGCTGGGGTGCGACAAAATGTAACCTGTCGAAGAAAATAGGCGATAGACCCCAACAAGAGTGCGCCACAGGGAGGGGCAATTGAGCGCAAACCATTTGCTGAGAAAGCTTCTGGACTACGTCCTGGAGCAAGACAAAGAAATCGACCCGCGTGGCTTCAAGCTGCAGGGATACAAGGGCTTTCTGAAGGGGAGGTCTGACCTTCAAGGGCTCCCCGGCGTCGATTTCGACATCAAGCTGGATGGCGACCACGTCTGGATGCGTGTGGCCCGGCTAGAAGCGAAGGCTGCGCCGGCGCTTCCCGCGGAACAGTGGAAGGGCGTCATCGTCGTCAGCGACAACCCGGAGGGTGCCGCGCCGCGGATTGACGAGACCACCCTCAAGAGCCGCATCCTGGCGGAAAGCCAAAGCAAGCCCGTGGACCAGCGGTCCCAGGTCGAAGCTAGGTGGCGGTCGTCGGCCCAACAAGTTTTGGTGCAGTACGCGCCCCTTTGGTCGGCCTGGGCGGCGGGCGAGATTCCGCGCCGCAAGACAATTTCCCTCTACGGCGACCTGTTCGCCATCAAGCACCAACTGGAATCCGAAGAGACCGCCAAGCCGCATGAGCTGGTTTGGGGCGTTGGCGTTGCGGCATGGAAGCTGAGCTACGAGGAGCGCGCCGGCAGTACTCGGGTGGACTTCCAGTACCCCCTCCTTACCCAGTCCATGGAATTGGCGTTGGACGAGACCACGCTGGCCATCGCCTTACGTCCTCGGTCCGTCGACCCTCGCTTCGAGTTCGATGCGTTTGCTGCGTGCCAGCTTCCGAGCACCGCTGACGTCGAGCGTGCAGCCCGGGACGCTCTTGCCAGAGGCGCTGACCGCCCCGTCACTCCGTTCGACCCAGGCAGCTACGAGCACCTCCTGAAGCTGGTCGCGGGGAACCTGCATGAGAAGGGCCGGTTCGTCAACGGCGCAGACGCATTCCCAACGCCGACGGACGAGCTCGTGGTCAGCGACAGTTGGGTGGTCCTTTCCCGCCCTCGGCCGAACAACTTCCTGCATGAGGACATCGAGCGCCTCAAGAAACGTCTTGCCGAGAACTGCCCGATACCGCTTGGCCCGCTGGCCCTGGTGACGCCGCCGTCGGACGAGCAGATGACCTACGAGCCGGTGGCATTCCGGGGACTGTCTGGCTACACCGGCGGTGCTGTAGCGAAGGGCGAGCCGCGCGAGCTGTACTTCCCTTTGCCGTACAACCAAGAGCAAGTGACCATCGTTGAGCAGCTCGAGCGCTCCGACGGCGTGGCTGTACAAGGGCCTCCTGGCACGGGCAAGACCCACACCATTGCCAACATCGTTTGCCACTACCTTGCGACTGGTCGGAAGGTCCTCGTGACCTCAAAGGGCGAACAAGCCCTTGAAGTCTTGCAGTCGAAGATTCCCAAGGAGGTGCAGCCGCTGACGGTCGCTCTGCTTGCTGGTGACCGTGAGGGGATGCGGCAGTTCCAATCGTCAATTGAAGCCATTATCCACAACGTGTCTCAGCTGAATCCGGAGGTCGTCCGGGAACAGATTCGCACCTTTCAGAGCGCCATCGAACGTGCGCACGTAGAGCTCGCGACTATTGACCGCCGGGTCGATGAAATCGCCCAGTCACAGCTGTCCGATATCGAAGTCGACGGTGTCCCGATGCGGGCCCAGAAGATGGCTGAGCTGGTGCTCAATGGCAATGAGCAACACAGCTGGTTCGATGACACGATTTCCCTCGTTCCAGAGCATGCCCCGCCGTTGACCGGCGAGCAGGCGGCTGCCCTCCGCGAAGCTAGGAGGCGCCTCGGAAAGGACCTGGTCTACGTTTCGGCACGCGTCCCCTCGAGCGTAGGGCTATTGCCTGCGGCCGATGTCGGCCAGCTTCACCAGGCTTTGGTTGACATACGGGAAATCGAAGAGACCGAGGCGCAGGGCCGACTGCTTGCCCTCCGGGCCTCGACTCCGGATGTGCTCGATGGCGCGCGTAGCCTTCTGGCCCTTGTGGCGCAGGCTCAAGAGCTCGCCCATGAACTTGAAGCGACCGGCGAAGTCTGGACCGACCACCTGCGCAAGAAATGCGGCCAGTCATCGTTCCAAAGCGAGCGCGAAGCCTTGGAGGCGCTTGCCGGTGAGGTTGACGCCCTTACCAAAGCCCGCGCCGCGTTTCTGAAGCGTCCAGTCGAAGCGCCCGAGGAAGCCCTGGTCTCGGCCAAGGCCCGGGAGGCAATTGCTCGGGGTGCTAGCACGGGTAAGCCCTTCGGCATGGTGACGTTCGGAGCTGGCGCGGCGAAGGAACATGTAGCAGCCATCAAGGTGGCTGGCCTGAGCCCTGCGAACGCGGAGGACTGGGGCCATGTGCAGCGGTACGTCGAGCTTCACGCGCAGGTGCTGTCCTTCAGTGTTCGCTGGAACGAGTTCGCCGATGTGCTGTCGGTACCGTCGGTCCGCGGCGGAGTCACGGGACTGCGCAACATCGAGCTGGTCACGACCCTCGCGCTGAAAGCGCACAAACTGGCAACGCAGTTCGACGCCAAGTTGCCGGCTCATGCCGAGCGCGTGTTTGCGCAAGTGCCCGCGGCACAGCTGAAGGGGTCCGCAGCTCAACTTGGGGAGGTGCAGCAGCACCTGCGGCGCCATCTCACGCGTGCTGACTTGGCTAAGGCGGCCACCTCGCTTGCGACTCTCCAAGAAAAACTTGCAGGAACCTCCGGACCAGCCTCCGAATCGTTGCGGGCCTTCGTTGAGAACGACCTCGGCGCGGCACGACTGCCCGTTGAGCGTGCCGTTGCGCGGTACGCAGAGCTGGTAGGTGAAGTTCGCCGCGTCGAAGGTCTGGCACATGACCTTTCAGTGGTCAACGAGCGGGCGAGCCAGGTCGAGCGCGCTGGAGGGCAAAAGCTGGCGGCGCGTATTCGAAGCCTGACGGTTGAGACCTCCGGTGACGACAAGGCGATGCCGACCACCTGGCGAGATGCCTGGAACTGGGCACGCGTGAAGAACCACTTGGACACCATCGAAGCCCGCGAAGAACTTCGAACGCTGGCGGCCCGCCGGCGAGACCTCGAAGTGGGGCTGGCTCGCCTGTACGAGGACCTCGTGTCCAAGTCGGCCTGGCTGTCCACCAAGCTGGGCGCCTCTCCAAGGGTGCTGTCGGCATTGGAGACCTACCGCACCGCTGTTCGGCGAATCGGCATGGGCACCGGCCCTAATGCGACCCGGCACCGCCGGGACGCCCAGAAGGCGATGAACGATGCGCAGGGCGCGGTCCCATGCTGGGTGATGAGCCATGCCAAGGTCTCGGAAACGCTGCCGTCGCAGCTGGGCTGTTTCGACCTGGTCATCGTGGACGAGGCCAGCCAATCGGACCTTTGGGCGCTGCCTGCCGTGTTGCGCGGGAAGAAGATTCTTGTCGTCGGCGACGACAAGCAGGTCTCGCCCGACGGCGGCTTCATGTCAGCGGTTCGCATCCAGGAGCTGAAGGACCGCTTCCTGTCCGACCAGCCGTTCGCCACGGTCTTGACGCCCGAGAAGTCTCTCTACGACGTCGCTTCCACGGTGTTTGCAGCCCAGAAAGTAATGCTGCGGGAGCACTTCCGGTGCGTGCCGCCCATCATTGCCTACAGCAATCGGTTCTACGACGGGTTCATCCAGCCTCTGCGTATCGCCAAGGCCTCCGAGCGACTTGACCCACCGCTGATTGACATCTACGTCGAAGGCGGCAAGCGCGGTGTCAAGGATGAGAACCGTCTTGAGGCTCAGGCAATCGCTGAGGAGATTGTTGCGCTGGTTGCCGACCCGAAATTCGCGGGGCGGACGCTTGGTGTCGTGTCACTGCTGGGCCCGGACCAGGCGAAGTACATCGACACGTTGGTTCGCTCTCGCGTGAGCGCCATGGAGCTGATGCATCGCAGGTTCGAGTGTGGTGACGCGCGCCTGTTCCAGGGCAGCGAGCGGGACATCATGTTCCTGTCCATGGTCGTCGACCCGGCGAACTGCAAGGCCTTGTCTGGCAACACCTTCGAGCAGCGATTCAACGTCGCGGCCAGCCGGGCGCGGGACCGCATGTACCTCGTCCGCTCTGTCCATCTGCCAGACCTCTCCCACCTAGACCTGCGTCGAGGGATGCTGGAGCACTTCACCAAGCCGCTAGACGGCAGCGTCGAGGAAACCAAGAGCCTCATCGACGACTGCGAATCGGGCTTTGAGAAACAGGTCTACACCGCGTTGTTCGGCCGGGGCTACCGTGTGGCGCCGCAAGTCAAAGCGGGTTCGTTCCGCATCGACATGGTGGTGGAGGGGGCCGACGACAGTCGCCTGGCCATCGAGTGCGATGGCGACGAGTTCCACGGTCCGGACCGTTGGGCCGCTGACATGAGCCGGCAACGGGTGCTGGAGCGGGCAGGGTGGACATTCTGGCGCTGCTTCGCTTCGACATGGTCGCTTCGCAAGGACGAGGTGCTGCGGGACTTGCTCGACCGCCTGACCGCAATGGGCATCGAGCCGATTGGCGCTATCGAGCGAATCCCGTCTCTTGTTGAGGCGCGCACGTGGAGGGCTGGGCAACCTGCGAATGCTGCAAACGACGCGGTAGTCGACGCTTTGGAGGCGGCCATCGCAGCGGGTAGCCAGTAGAGCGTTAACAAACCCAACACCGTTGAAACAGCCCTCGTCTGAAGGGCACAACGAACATCAAGGAGGATGTATGGGTCTTAGCTTCTCTCGCAGCGTGAAGTTCGGCGCTGTGCGTTTCAACTTTTCCGGTTCTGGCATTGGCATGTCGGTCGGCATCCCGGGCCTTCGCATTGGCACCGGGCCGCGCGGTGCCTACATCAGCGGCGGCGTGGGCGGCTTCCGCTACCGCAAGAGCTTGAACGGCCGGCAGCCTATCGCAGCGAAGCCGACGGCGATGACTGGTCGTGTGCAGGACACGCAAGTCGTCGCAGGCCCCAACGTCGTCGCCACCGTCGAGCATGAGACGAAGAGCGTCCTTGAACTTCGCGACTCCTCCAGCGACGCACTGCTGCAGTCGATGAACGAACAGCGAGCCAAGCTCCCGCTATGGCCAATGGTTGCGGTTGCGGTCCTGCTGTTGTTCTACATGCTCTATCCCGCCAGCGAGACCTGGCCGGCCTTCATTCGCCCCACGGCCTCCGTTTTCGGCGCGGGGTTGGTTGGCTGGGTGTATTGGCGTGACCAGATGCGTAGGCTAACCGTACTCTTCTATGAGCCCGACCAAGCCACGAGCGACTTGTTTGAGCGCTTGTCCCGTGCCGTGTCACAGGCCGCAATAGCTCGCAAACTCGAGTCCATTGCCACCACGTCTCGCTACGCGGACACGAAGTATTCGGCTGGAGCTAGTCAAGGTCTGAAGTTCGGAGCGGCGAGCCTCTCCTTGGGAAAAGCTCCAGGAGTCGTCGCGAACATCCCGGTTCCGGTTCTGACAGCGGGACTGACTACGCTGGCCTTCTATCCCGACCGGGTCTTGGCCTTCCAGGGAAAAGCTGTCGGCGCAGTTAACTACGCCAACCTGATGGGCGCCAGCGAGTTCGTGCGGTACATCGAGAATGAGTCCGTACCTGGCGACGCACGCATCATTGACCAGACGTGGCAGTACGTGAACAAGAAGGGCGGTCCTGACAAGCGGTTCAAGAACAACCGTCAGCTGCCCATCTGCGCCTACAGCCAGCTCAACCTGACGACTTCGGATGGCCTGGACGTTCGCTTCCTCGGCTCCAAGGAAGGCGGCTTTGACGCATTGGAAGCCGCATTGGCGGCAGTTCGAGCGGCCCAGCTGACGGGGAGTGGGTCGTGATGAGCAGCGGGCTTGACGACCGCGAAAGAGCAATGGAAATCCAGGCAACAACATGACCGAAACCTCCTTCTACACCCTAGGTGCGCTGAGCATCGTTTCGATGCTGATGTTGCTGGCACTGCTGCTGCGTAAGCCAAAGTTTGAAACGCCCGCCGACCTCAATGCGCGGCTGGCCCTGCTGGAACAGGCCTCCCAAACCTTGGTGCAGGCAGTCTCTCGCAATGAAGGCGGCATGCAGCGCATCGAGCAGCAACTGCGCGGGTTCACAGAAGCAACCGCGGGGGCGATGGCTGCCTCCAAGAAGGCACTGGATGAGCAGCTAGAGCGCACGGTCGCTGAGGCCAGGAATGGGCGTGCCGAGCTCAACCAAGCCTTTCAGGCGTTTGAGACACGTCTTGGGCAACAGATTGGTGCGCTTTCGAGCAGCGTTGGCGAGCGCATGACCGAACTGCAGAGAACGACCACGGAAAGCCTCGAGGCGAGCCGGAAGGTCGTCGACGAGAAGTTGGGACAGACACTCGAGGAAGCGAGAAGTGGCCGCACTGAGCTAACTAACGCGTTTGGTGCGCTGGAAGCGAAGCTGGAGCAGCGGTTTGGTTCGTTCGACACATCGCTAGCGGCGCGATTCGAGGCGCTGCAAACCGCTCTCACAGGACGGCTTGATGCTTCCAGCAAAGCATTGATGGACTTGCTCACCCAGGCGCAGACCGATGCAGCCAATGCTCGAACTGAGACTTCCCTGGCGATGGCGAAGTTTCGGACTGAGATGACCGAGCACCTGGGCACGGTGGCGCAAGAGACCGGGAAGTCTCGTCAGGCATTGGCCGACAGCGCCTCAGCTTTCGAGGCTCGGATTCAGGAGCGATTCGAGGCGCTCACGGCCGCGACGCGAGGAACGCTGGACTCTCTGAAATCGGACATCTCCAACCAGCTCGGGGTGATGTCAACGGCAATGAAGGAGCAGTTGGAAGGGAACAGCAACCAGATTCGAAATCAATTCTCGACGCTTCAGGATGCAGTGAGCCAGCAATTGGCTGCCATGGCGAACGGCTCGCAGGCCAACTCCGAGCAGCTTCGAACGACGATGAACGAGCGGTTGGCTGCCATCCAGAAGGACAACACGGAGAAGCTCGAAGAGATGCGGCGTACCGTCGACGAGAAGCTCCACGCGACGCTTGAGCAGCGTCTGGGCGATTCGTTCAAGTTGGTCAGCGAGCGGCTTGAACAGGTTCATGCCGGATTGGGCGAGATGAAGAATCTCGCGGGCAGCGTGGGGGACCTTAAGCGGGTCATGACGAACGTCCGTACTCGCGGCACGTGGGGCGAGGTGCAACTGGGCGCCATCATGGAAAGCCTTTTGACGGCCGAGCAGTTCGACCGTAACGTCAAGACGGCTCCTGGGAGCAACGACGTCGTCGAGTTCGCAGTCAGGATGCCGGGGAAGGGCGACGACACGCCGGTGTGGCTGCCGGTTGATTCGAAGTATCCAGTTGAGCACTACCAACGGCTGCAGGATGCACACGACTCGATGGACAAGGCCGGCATCCAGCAAGCAGCGACAGCGTTCGAGTCGTCCATCCGAGCCGAGGCCAAGAAAATCTCCACGAAGTACGTCAGCCCACCGCACACGACAGACTTTGCCATCCTCTTCCTGCCTACCGAAGGGCTGTTCGCGGAGGTTGCTCGCATCCCTGGACTGATTGAGGCTCTTCAGAACGAGCACCGCATAGTGGTGGCCGGGCCGACAACGCTGGCCGCCATGCTCAACAGCTTGCGCCTGGGGTTCCGGACCTTAGCTATCGAGAAACGGTCATCCGAAGTGTGGGGGATTCTCGGTAGCGTCAAGACCGAGTTCCAAAAGTTCGGGGACATCGTCGAGGCCACGAAACGGTCCATCGACGCGGCAGCCAAGAAGTTTGACGAGGTGGGCGTGCGCACCAGAGCCGTTCAAAAAAGGTTGCGCGACGTTCAGGAACTGCCTGTTGCGACGCCGGGAGCCTTGGGTGCTGGCGATTTGCTCCGGCTCGATGAAGACGACAGCGCGTCGCCAGAACCGGCATTGGCGTAGTCCGCTCAGATTCGGCAAAGTCGGAGGCCCGCAGGATGCCAGTCTCATCTGCGATTCCTCCTCGCACAACAGGGGAGCATTTCCATGAAGCTAGTCGCATACCGGATTCGGAACTATCGTCGTCTCCGCGATGTCGTCATTGAACTCGACGACAGGATTTCCATCTTTGTCGGCGCGAACAACAGCGGCAAGACGTCGGCAGCTCAAGGGTTGTGTTCGATGCTGGAGGGCAAGAAGAGCAAGCTCAAGCTCTTTGACTTCAACGCAGCGCTTTGGGCCGGCATCGACACGATTGGTGATTCCCCGGTCAGCGAGGAGGCGGCGCCGGCTGAACTACCGGCCATTACACTGGACCTGTGGTTCCGCGTTGGCGAGAACGACTTGGTCGCCGCTATGCCGCTACTTCCCAGCACCGACTGGGATGGGAAATGCGTCGGGCTCCGCGTGTCATTTGAGCCGGATAGCCCATATGAGTTGGTCGGGCGCTTCCGAGACCTGCGCGACAAGGCCAACACCGCGGCGGCAGACGCGGCCGACGGGACATACAAGCCGTGGCCTGAGACTCTCACTAAGTACCTCACCAAGGAGCTCGCGCAGGAATACACGTTCCGCTACTTCGCTTTGGACGAGCGGGAGTTTGAAAATTTCATTGAGAAGGTTGCCGGCTACAAACCTCACCCGCTAGTCGGTGAGCGGGGAGGATTTTCGATTCTCCAGTCGCTGCTCAAAGTTGATTTCCTCCGGGCTCAGCGCCATCTCGATGACCCCGACAGCGACAGCGCAGCTCGAGCGGAGAACCTGTCGAGAAGGCTTAGCAGGTTCTATCAAAGAAACCTGGACAAGCGAGCAGACGACCACGCCGTATTGAAGGCGCTTTCCACTTCTGAGAAGGGGCTGAACGAGCACCTCGAGAAGGTCTTCAGCGACACCCTGGAGAGGCTCTCAAAGCTTGGCTATCCTGGGGTTAAGAATCCAGAAATTGTCATCCGCGCAGCCTTAGACCCAACCACGGTCCTAGGTCAGGACGCCAAGGTCCACTATGTCTTGCCCGGGGACGCGACCGCGCAACTACCCGACAGCTACAACGGGCTGGGATTTAAGAACCTTGTTTACATGGTTGTCGAGTTGCTCGACTTGCACGAGCGCTGGAAGGGCGAAGAGGACAAGCGAGCCCCGTTGCATCTCATCTTCATCGAGGAACCAGAGGCTCACCTCCACGCGCAGATTCAGCAGGTCTTCATTAGAAACGTGTTGCGGCTTCTTGAGGAGGACCACGATGAGGTTGGCTTCTTCGGGACGCAACTCATCATCACCACGCATTCTCCTCACATACTCTATGAGCGCGGCTTCACTCCAATTCGGTACTTCCGGCGGGTGAGCGAAGAGCTAGACCACTACACGGACGTCAGGAACCTCTCGCGTTTCAAAGTAGGCAAGGAAGAGGAGTCTGCGAGGGAGTTCTTGCAACGTTACCTCAAGCTTACCCACTGTGACCTGTTCTTCTCGGATGCCGCAATCCTCGTGGAAGGGAACGTCGAGCGCCTGCTAATGCCCGCGATGATTGAGTCGGCAGCGAAGCGACTGAGGTCATGCGCCCTGACAATCCTTGAGGTCGGCGGTGCCTTCGCGCACAGGTTTCGAGAGCTCATTGAGTTTGTCGGCCTTACGACCCTAGTTATCACGGACCTTGACAGCGTACTGGTCAAGGGCGCGATGGATGCCGCTACGGGGGCTGGTGTCCCAGTGGACGAAGAGGAAGACGAGCTCAAGCCCTTCGAGGTTGAAGAGGATGACCCTGAGGCCGAAGGGAAGACCAAGAAAGCCGCGAAGCGGGGCAGCACCTGCCACGCTCACACCCAGGGCGCGGTGACATCGAACCAAACCCTCATCAGCTGGATTCCGCGCAAGCGCTCCGTCGAGGAACTCTGGACCGTCGGCATTGGCGACAAGACAATAGACCTACCTGGCGGCGCTGGAGCGCGTGTGCGCGTTGCATACCAGTGCCGAGTTCCCGTGGCTTATGGCGGCTCAACCTCCCAGCTGTGCGGCCGAACCCTGGAAGAGGCTTTCGGACTGGAGAATGCCGTTTGGTGTCAGGAAGAGAAGAATCATTCGGTCGGGCTCAGACTAAAGACGTCACCGCAAACTCCCGAAGCGCTGGCACTTGGTCTGCACAAGCGCGTGGTCAGCACCAGCTTCGACAAGACCCGCTTCGCTCTCGAAGTGCTCGCCAGCGGCCCCGAAAGCAGCTGGAAGGTCCCGACGTATATCGCCGAGGGGCTCGCATGGCTGGAATCAGAGGTGGCTCACGAGGTCGACGCGGAGGCTGCGGTCATTGCTGGTGCCGCAGCAATCGCCCCGTTAGATTTGGGTGCCATTACCGCCGCTGATGCCGCGGAGGAAGCGCCGTGAGCAGGCGTACGAACAGTCCTGATACGGACGCGGACCGCGAGATTCAGGCTTGCATACAAGCAGTTCCCCCCAAGCCGTTCGTAGTGCGAGCCGGCGCCGGGTCCGGCAAGACCACGTCGCTAATCAAAGCATTGGACTGTGTGATGTCGTCGCATGGCCCAACGATGCGACTAAAGAGGCAGCAGGTTGCATGCATCACCTATACAGACCTCGCTGCGAATGAGATTCGTGCGGATGTGAACGACTCACCGCTGGTCCATGTCTCGACCATCCATAGCTTTTACTGGGAAATTTCGAAGACGTTCCAGGCGGACATCAGGACCTGGTTGGCATCAGTCATCCAGACTCGCATCGACGAGCTCGTAGCGACAGCGCAAAACTTTGGGCCACGGGTTCGAGACAACACCCGGGAGAACAACGCCAAGGACCAACAGCGGTACAACTCGCACTTGGCTGCAATCGCGAAGGTCAAGACGTTCCACTACGGCGTTGGCAGTGACTATCCCAAAGGCATCCTCGGTCATGAAGACATCCTGAGGCTTTCCGACCATTTGCTGCAAGAGAAGTCGCTCTTCAGGAAGCTTGTCGCTCTAAAGTTTCCATTCGTGTTCATCGACGAAAGCCAGGACACGTTCGTGAGCGTGGTCAAGTCCTTTAAGCTGGTCGAGCAACAGATGCGAGGGCAGTTCTGTTTGGGCTTCTTCGGAGACCCAATGCAGAAGATTTTCATGCGCGGTATCGGGGACATTCCGCTAGAGAACGACTGGCGGGCCATAACCAAGCCGGAGAACTTCCGCTGCGCGCAACGAATTTTGGCCGTCGCAAACGAAATCAGAGCCAAGGGAGACGGCCTGAAGCAGGTCCAGGGCCTGCACGAGGAAGTGGACGGCGAACAGAAGCCTGTGGAGGGCTCCGCTCGCATGTTTGTGCTGCCGAGCACGATGGACCGTCAGCGGGCCTTGGCCGACATTCGCGCATGGTGCAGCGCCAGGAATACCGACCCAGGTTGGACCACTCCGGACCTTGCCGTAAAGATTCTCGTCATCGTCCACAGAATCGCAGCCAAGCGGCTCGGCTGGGGCAACATTTACGCTGCCCTCAATGACCAAGCGCCGGACTCCATCAAGCAGGGGATGCAGGACGGGACCGGATGGCCTCTGCGGCCGTTCCTGGGCTTCGTCCTCCCGCTGGTCGCCGCAATGAAGGCAGGCAAGGAGTTCGAGGCCATGAACATACTTCGCGCTCAATGCCCTCGTCTCCAACCGGCTTCGATGTCACGCCCGGGTGCCGCGGCCGTGCTTCGCGAGACCCGAGAGGCAGTTCAGAAGTTGACTGAGATGTTGGAAGGGACGGCAGCCACCGTCCGCGACATCGCGGCATTTCTCCGCGAGAAAAACATGCTGGCATTCGAAGAGCGACTCGACCGGGCTCTAGGGCTTGCGCCAGAAGACGCAAGCGCAGACCAAGCGGCACAGGCGCATCCATCGGACGCCCCCGTGATGGCCTTTCTCGCTTGTCCTGCGCATGAACTGTGGCCGTATCAGCGCTATGTCTCGGAAGGCTCCCCGTTTGCGACTCAGCAGGGGGTCAAGGGAGCGCAGTTTGACCGCGTCATCGTCGTGATGGATGAAGAGGAGAGTGACTACAACCTGTACGACTACGAGGAGCTCTTTGGCGTCAAGGAAATCAGCGCTAACGACCGGAAGAAGATGGAAAACGGGGAAGACACGGGGTGGAATCGTACGCTGCGCTTACTTTACGTCTCGTGCACGCGCGCGAAGCGCGGCTTGGTCCTTGCGTTCTTCGTTCAGGACCCCGAAGCCGCCGTGGCTCATGTGGTGGCCACTGGAATACTGCCGAAGGATTCGGTCCTCACTCGGGATGACCTTAATGCCAGTTGAGCGCTCAGATGTTGCCGCTGCGCTAAGTCGGCTCGATGTTTGGCATTGGCTACGCCTGAGCGGTGGCCGCGGTGTGGAGGACGGACGCCTGCTTGAATGTCGGCGTGTCACACGTGCGTCCCGTCGGTAGAACCCGACGGCGAACGGCCTTGGCGGCATAACGACATAACGGGCGGCATAACAATGCCAATGCAACATTGCAGGAATTCTGACGGCGTTGCGGGGATTCCGAGCTGCCTACACGAAGTGGGCAGTTCACGCGCCTGCTCCTTGATTTAACATAATATACATTGTCGCGTATGAAGGTGTGGCGAAGGGCTGACCTTGGCAACCCCTCCGCCGAGGTCATTGCGCGCTCTCTGGGCGTGCACGTGCGCGCCGTCTATCGCTGGAAGCGAACTGACAAGGCGCCCAAGGCAGTGATGCTGGCGGTTTTCTGGGCCACGCGCTGGGGCCGATCGGCGATCGACACTGCCACTGCAAACGAAGCCGCGATGCATGCCGGTATGGCTGACTGTCTAAGGCGCGAGAACGACGCGCTTCGACACGAGCTAGCTCGCCTTTGCACCCTCGGAGATTTCGGAAGTGCCAATGCCCCGCTTATGCGTGAGACCGGTCAGCGTCATGTCCGCGCAGCCAAGGGGTAGCTTGACGTGTGTGCCATTGGACTACATACTGAGTGCATCGTTCGGCACCCATCCATGCGAGCACCATGACTACACACTTCGAATCAGTGGAACTTCCAACCGCGGCTGCTTGTGCGCATCTCCGTACCCTTGCAGGGCTCTCACTGGCGGAAATGGCCGAAACCGTCCACTTGGCAAACCGCCAGTCGTGGTGGCGTTTCGAAGCAGGTCTGCGGCAATGCGATCTCCCTATGTGGGAGTTGGCATTGCTCAAGACTAATCAACACCCATTTCAGCAGCTCGCCCCAAGACGGTAAAGCCTAATCTCCGTCTATCCCTTACCCCGGGGAGCCAAATAAAGGATGTCAAGTTCTGTTTTGAGGAGCAGAATCACGACATCGCAAACAGGGGGGACCTGAAAATGACCCGGTTCTTGGTTCGGATTGAATTGCACGATGCCTCGAGGGATGAGTACCAAGATCTCTACGAAAAGCTCGCCGTCCATGGTTTTGTCGACGAGATCATCTCGGAAAATGGCAAGTGGCAATTGCCGCCTGCCGAGTACTTATACGAAGGCGAGTCGACGACAAAACAGGTTTGGAAGATCGCCAATACTGTCGCCCACGAGGTCGTCAAGAAGTGCGCCGTGTTCGTCGTCAGATCCGCCGGCATCACCTTCTCCGGGCTGGACCCTTTGAAGTAATGACCACCAACACACAGGCGATCAAGCGCGAGGCGTTGCGGCAGGCGTGGGACAACTTCCGCAAGGCTAAGAACGCATCCGACGCTCTCGTTCAGGCGAACACTGCAGCGCAGATCGAACAGGCGTGGCAGGACTTCCTTATGGCTGCCGGAACTATCTTCAACAAGCTGAATGCTGGTACAAGAAAAAGCCAAAGAGGATGCACTTGGTACAGCACCGTTGGAACAGACCGGCAAAAGGACGAGTTATTGCAGTACCTCAAGGTGGCAAGGAACTCCCTGGAGCACGGTGCTGTTCGCATCGTAAAACCACATGACGCCTCAGTAAGGGTTGACGACGGCGGTGTCATGTTCTCGGGCTCGACCGACTCCAATGGCCACCTTAGTATTGGCGTTCACTACCGTCACGGTGCCAACTCTGAACTCAAGATCGAACCGCCGTGCGTTGAACTTATTCCGGTGACGGACAAGGGGGGGCAAACCGTACCCGTGCCAACGATGCACTTCGGAAAACGCATTCTCCAGCCAACCCCTCAAGATATTGCCGCGCTAGCGATGCCGTACCTAGAGCGAATCCTGCGCGATGCAAAGACTCTGCTGTAGTCACCTATGTATCTGAGGTGTTACCCCATTGGCGCGCAATCCACAGGCGAAGGCCGGGTAGCTGCCCTACGATCAACGCAGCCACCACGGCTCCGCCAAGTGCCAGCAAGCCCTGCCTAATCACCTCCGAACCCGTTGGCAGCTTCACTGTGCGGCGCGCGCCGGCAGATGCGCAGTGACGATGGTTTCGATACGGGTCAAGCGGTGCTCGACCCTCATCAAGTAAACGACAACAGGCGCGGCAACGCTTACGAAGCCGGCCGCCGCGCCGATCAGCACTGACGCGTCCATTACTCGGCCTTGGCCTCGGGCAGCAGGATGCCCAGCACGGCGCCAGCGCCCGCCGCGATCATGGTTTCCAGGCCGGGCGGCAGGTTGACTCCGGCCACGGCCGCTAAACCCAACTCGACAGGTGTCCACCACTGACGGCGTTAGCTGCTGCGCCGGCCGTGCCCACGATGCCGGCACCTTCATAGGCTGTGACGCGGTCGCCCTCGCTGACTGCCTTGATCGCCTCGGGCGCGGCCTTGTACGCACGCCAGGCCACAAAGGCCAGCACCCCGATGCCCAGTAGCAGCGCGCCCGACTTCGCTTGATCGAATGCGGGCAGCTTCATGCGAGCACACCCCCTGCGTCGGTGTAGCGAGTGGTCAGCCAGGCGAGGGTGCGCTCGCCCTGCGCGTAGCCTGCACCTGGCACGCTGGCCCAGATGCGGCGGACCTTGTTGATCGCTTCGGGGAAGCGCCCTGCCTTCACGTCGGCCAGCGCGCCGGCTTCGTCGATCAGTTCGAGTGCCGCGCGGTCTTGGTTGCCCGGGCTGAAGTCTTCGAGCCCGAGCTTTCGCTGCAGGCGATCCCAGGTGTCGACGCGGGTGTGGCTGCCGTGGCAGCGGAGAAACGGCCATGAACTGATAGGCGCCGGCCGCGCTGGTCCATAGCGTCTCACCTGCCCTGTTGGTGAACTGCTTCGCGCGCCGTTCATAGTCTGCACAGCTATCGCAACGTACACGTCAGAACGCAATGACGCACCCGCGGTTGCGGCGATGCGATGGTTCAGAGCGCGGTATAGGTTTTCCGCCCTCTTCGCCGCACCAAGAAGCGCGGCATCACTGTCAATTACCGCTGCGTGGAGCAGATTCAAGGACTGACCGGCCTCCGAAACCTTTCCCGGGCCTCATCAACCTTGCTCGCCACCACACAGCTTCGAACATGGTCGTTGACCAAGCCCATGGCTTGCATGAAGGCGTAGACGGTGGTTGGCCCGACGAATTTCCAGCCGCGCTTCTTCAGGTCTTTGGATAGAGCGATCGACTCGGGCGATACCGAGACTGTTCGTGGAAGTGCCGCGTTTGCGGGGTCCACTTCGAACTGCCAGAAGTAGGCGGCCAGCGAGCCAAACTCTTTCGTTAGCGCGATGGCGCAGGCGGCGTTGTTGATCACGGCTTCGATCTTGCCGCGGTGTCGCACGATGCCTTCGTCTTGCAGCAAGCGGGCGACGTGCTCTTCCCCATACCGCGCGACACGCTGGAAGTCGAAGCCGTCGAAGGCGCGGCGGAAGTTCTCGCGCTTGGCCAGGATGGTTCGCCAACTGAGCCCGGACTGGAAGCCCTCCAGGCAGAGCTTTTCGAACAGCCGCGTGCCGTCGGCAACCGGGAAGCCCCACTCCGCGTCGTGGTAGGCCTCGAACTCGGGCACAGCGCCGCACCAAAGACAGCGTGGCTGACCATCGGTCCCGGTGATGGTCACGCTCAGGGTTGTGCTCATCGGGCGGCAACAGGCGCGTCAGCACCATTGAGCAGAGCGGCCATGCCCTGCGCCATGCGCGAGGGGGAGACGGCGTAGATCTCCGGCACGACGACGCCGTGGACCACGAAGGGATCAAGCTCAACTCTGTGCTGGACCTGGGCGGTGTCCACGTTCGTGGCAAGCACAACCCCGCCCTGCGCGTTGTCCAGTGATCCAGCCATCAGAAAGACGCCATCGTCGATGCCCTGCTGGATCCATTGAGCGTGCCCGGCCATCCATTGACCGGCTTGCGCGCGCTGCGGCCCGAACTTCAGAAAAATGATGTGCATGTGCCCTACCCTTGTGTCTTTGCCTTCCGAGCCTTGGTTGGTCGCGCTTGGGGCTGCATGGACTGAAGCCACGCCTGAATCAACGCGACCTCGTGCTGGATGAATGCTTCGTCGTGAAAGGCGCTGGCCAGGGCCGCAATGCCTTGGCTGCGCGACAGCAGATGCATGGCGAGCGCATCGGCTTCTTCTGTGCGCCCCAAGGCTTCGAACTGCTCGCGAAGCCAGCTGCGGAACTGCCCGAAGATCATGCCGGCATCACCGTGGGCCGGATGCTCGAGCTTGGCCAATTCGGCGCACAGTGTGCCGACCGGGCAACCGTAGCGCTGGATGTCCTTTCGGTTGCGCACCATCATCTCTGCGAAACGGCAAAGACGATCGACTGGTGTTCGCGCGCCCTCGGCCCAGCCATCCAGCATCGCCTGTGTTTTCGCCGCGCGCAGTGCGATGACCGCCGCGAGGATCTCGTCCTTCGTCTTGAAGTGGTAGTAGAAATTCCCGCGCGCGAGCGCTACCTGCCCGGCAATGTCCGCGAAGGATGTCTTCTCGAAGCCGCGTTGGTAGAACAGTGTGTCCGCTGCCTCGACGATGCGGTGCCTCGTTCCGACCGGTTCAGTTGCGGTGGCGGTGTTCATCAGATCGGGCATGGAGACGTGCTGACCAGAAGGTAGGACAAGTGACCCACGAACTCTAGGACACTCGACCTAGGCCGTCAACCCCTGCCGGACGGGGAGCCTGCGGACGGCCGCCGGTCCAACAGAAAATGCGTGGCGCACATCAAGCACCAGCAGGAAGCAAACATGCCGAAGTCTGACCACGAGAAGTTCGCCGCACTCGTAGCGCGTTACGTGGCCGAGCCCGATGTCGAGTTGCCCAGCGCCAAGGCCAATGGGTTCGGCTCCGCGACGCTGCGATGCAGGGGCAAGATCTTTGCAATGAGCCCTGACAGGCAGTCGCTCGTCCTCAAGTTGCCGGCGGCGCGCGTGGCCGAAATCATCGCGGCCGGTGATGGAGCGAGCTACAGCACGGGCAGCGGCAAGCCCATGAAAGAGTGGGTCGCCATCCCAGGCGAGCGCAGCACCGCCTGGGCCGCGCTGGCCGACGAAGCACTTGCCCATTCGCGCCGCGCCAGCCGCTGAAGTCTTCGCGAGGTTCGCTCGCCCTGTGCGGCATCGCGTTGGCACCAGGGTTGCCCGCTGCCGCGATGTGCCCGCCTATAATTTCGGCGTTTGGTGCTCGCGCCTGGTCCCAAGCCAGGTGCAGTTAAACGGGAATCAGGAAGGGTCGTTCCAACGGACACCACCCCAACCTGAGCTGCCCCCGCAACGGTAAGCGGTCGAGAGCGCGCGGCATTCGCTGCAACGCCCTCGCTTTGAGTCACATGCCCACTGGATGCCTGTCGCATCTGGGAAGGGTTCTCGAAGCGCACCGCCAGCCCGGATACCGGCCAACGAGGGAGCACGCTCGCGTGCTTGGTTGCAGGTGCCTGCGGGGAAGCAGGAGCCTGGTCGTATCCGGTGATCCCATGTCTCATTTTCTGGCGCTGCCTGCGCACCTGTACCCGCCCGTGGTCATGACGATGCTCGTCTGCCCGTGCCCGGTACAGGCGCCGTGAACCAGGTCGTCCAATGTCCGGCGTTGATGGTCAGCGCCCCGGCATCCGGTCAAGGCAAGACGAGCGTCACGGCCGCCATCGCGCGCGCCCACGTGCGCCGCGGCCGGCGTGTGCGCGTGTTCAAGACGGGGCCCGACTTCATCGACCCGATGATCCTCGCGCGCGCCTGCGGCGGGCCGGTGCATCAGCTCGACCTGTTCATGGGCGGCGCGGCGCACTGCCGGGGCCTGCTGCATGCCGCGGCAGCGTCGGCAGACTTGGTCCTCGTCGAGGGTGTGATGGGCTTGTTCGACGGCCAGCCCAGCAGCGCCGATCTCGCCGCAGCCTTTGGGCTGCCGGTGCTCGCGGTGATCGATGCCAGCGCCATGGCGCAGACTTTCGGCGCGCTGGCCCATGGGTTGGCCACGTTCAGAAGCGACACGCGCGTCGTGGGTGTCGTCGCCAACCGCGTCGGCAGCCCAGGCCACGCGCGCATGGTGAGCGAGAGCCTGCCCGCTGGGTTGCCACTCGTCGCCGCCTTGCGCCGCGACACCGAGCTCACTCTGCCTGAGCGTCACCTCGGGCTCGTGCAGGCCATGGAGCTGCCCGAGCTCGACGCCTTGCTCGACCGCTGGGCCGATGCCTGGGACGAGGCCACCGGCGGCGCGTTCGAACCCGCGCCCGTTGCATTCGAAGCTCCGGGCGGCGAAGCGATCCAGCCGACCGCCGACCGGCCGCTGGCAGGCGTGCGGATCGCCGTGGCGAACGACCACGCGTTCTCCTTCATCTACCCCGCCAACCTCGACGTGCTGCGCGGGCTCGGCGCCGAGCCCGTGTTCTTCTCGCCGCTGGCCGACGCCGACCTGCCTTCATGCGAAGCCTTGTGGCTGCCGGGCGGCTACCCCGAGCTGCATGCGCAAGCGCTGTCCGGCAACGCGGCGATGGGCCGCGCGATCTGTCGCCACGTGGCGCAGGACAAGCCGGTGCTGGCCGAATGCGGTGGCCTGCTCTACCTGCTGGATTCGCTCACCGACGTGCAGGGGCAGCGCCACGCGATGGTCGGCGCCCTTCCCGGCCACGCCGTCATGCGCCAGCGTTTCGCCGCGCTCGGCCTGCAAGCGGTGACGCTGCCGGAGGGCGAGCTGCGCGGCCACAGCTTCCACTACTCGACGCTCAGCACCGAGATGCAGCCCGTCGCGCGCGGCCGCAACCCCAACGGCGGCAGCACCGCCGAAGCGGTGTACCGACAGGGCCGGCTCACCGCGAGCTACATCCACCACTACTTTGCGTCGAACCCGCAGGCGACCGCCGCGCTGTTCAGCCCAGGGGCGCATTGATGCCGAGCATTCACATGCCACCCGCAGACAGCCCGCCCGCCAGGTCCGAAGTCGGCACGGTGTGGTTCGTCGGCGCCGGCCCTGGCGACCCCGACCTCATCACCGTAAAGGGCCGCGACCTGATCGCGCGTGCCGGTGCCGTTCTCTTCGCCGGCTCGCTGGTCAACGAAGCGGCGATGCGCTGGGCCCCTGCGGGCTGCACGATCGCCGACTCCAAGGACATGACGCTGGAGCAGATCGCGGGCTGGTTGATCGAGCAGGCCGGCCAGCACGAAACGGTGGTGCGGCTGCAGACTGGTGACCCGGCGCTGTACGGCACGCTGATCGAGGTGGTGCAACCGCTGGATGCCGCCGGCGTGCCGGTGCGCGTGGTGCCGGGTGTGTCATCGGCCATGGCCTCGGCGGCCGCGGCGGTCGAAAGCTTCACGCTGCCCGAACTGACGCAGACGGTGATCTTCACACGCATGGCCGGTCGCACGCCGATGCCCGAAGGCGAGTCGCTCGAGGCTCTGGCGCGCCACGGCTGCACGATCTGCATCTTTCTCTCGATCACCCTGCTCAGCAAGGTCGTGCGCGAGTTGCGCGCGGGCGGCTGGGTAGAAGATGCCCCCATCCTCGTCGTCCACAAGGCCAGTTGGCCGGGCGAGGAAAAGATCGTGCGCGGCACGCTGGCCGACATCACCCAACGCTGCCGCGACGAGCGCATCGTGAGCCAGGCCATGATCATCGCGAGCCCGGCGCTCGGTGCCCGTGACTGGCCCGAGCTGACCAAGTCGAAGCTCTACGACGCGCGCTTCACCCATCGGTTCCGGCGCGCCTCGGTGCCGCCGGGGCCCACCCCGGAGACAACGACATGACGGACACCATCCTCCTGATCGGCCACGGCTCGCGTGAGCCCGAAGGCAACGACGAGATCCATGCGTTCGTGGCGCAGTGGCGCCAACGCCAGCCGACCTGGCAGATCGAGGTCTGCTTCATCGAGTTCGCCGAGCCGGGCCTGCATGACGGGCTGCTCGCCGCGGCGCGCCACTCACGCCGCGTGCTGGTGCTGCCGCTCATCCTCAACGCCGCCGGCCACGTGAAGATGGAGATCCCGGAGGCCATCGAGCACGCCCGCGAGCACGCGCCGGAGACCGAGTTCCTCTACGGCCCTCACCTCACCGCCTGCGACCCCATCCTGGACATCCTCAAGCGCCGCCTGGCGCAGGCCATGGCCGAGCTGGACATGCCCGACCCGACGACCACCGGCGTGGTGGTGTTGGGGCGCGGCTCGTCCGACCGCCAGGCCAATGGCGAGATGGCCAAGATGGCGCGCTGGCTGCAGGAAGAGACGCGCCACGAGCTGGTCGACCTGGCCTTCACCGGCATCACTTACCCGCGGATCGAACGCGTTGCGCAGCGGCAGGCGATGCTGGGCATGAAGCAGATCGTCGTGCTGCCGTACTACCTCTACACCGGCACGCTGGTGCAACGCATCGCACGCCAGGTCGACCACCTGCGCGTGCAGTACCCGACGATCCGCTTCGCCAGCACGGCGCACTTCGGCCACGAGCGCGAAATCTTCGAGCTGATGGAGCAGCGCGTGCTGGAGCTGCAGTCGGGCGAGCCGCAGGCGCGGCTGCCCTGCGACGGCTGCAAGTTCCGCGAGATCGCGCACGACCTCGGCCACGGGCACTCGCACGAGCACACCCATGCGCCGATCGCTGTGGTGCCGGCGAACGCGGTCGCGGCATGAGCTCCGTCAACACCGTCACCGAGCAGTTGACGGCCGCGGGTCGCGCCATCGAGCACGACTCCTTTGCCGTCATCGACAGCGAAGCAGGCCCGCATGCTTACGACGAAGCCCAATGGCAGGTCGTGCGTCGCATGATCCACGCGAACGCCGACTTCGACTTCAACGGCCTGACCGACTTCCATGATGGGGCGATTGCCGCCGCGATGTCGGCGATCCTCGGTCGCCGCTCGCGCGTCGTGGCCGATGTCGAGATGATCTGCGTCGGGCTCTCGGCGCCGCGGCTGGCGCACTTCGGCCTCGCCACGCACCAGTTCATCAGCGATGCTGATGTCATCGCCGCGGCCCAGGCCGAAAACACGACGCGCGCCGTGCAGGCGATGCGCAAGGCACACCGCGGTGGCCTGCTGGACGGCGCCATCGTCGGCATCGGCAACGCCCCGACCGCGTTGATCGAGGTCGTGCGCCTGATCCGCGAAGAAGGCGCGCGGCCGGCGCTGATCATCGGGATGCCGGTCGGCTTCGTCTCCGCCGCCGAGTCCAAGGACCTGGCGGCCGCGCTGGACGACGTGCCGTGGATCGTGATCCGCGGCCGCAAGGGCGGCTCGACGCTGGTGGTCGCCGCGATCCACGCACTGCTCGGGCTGGCCGAGGCGCGCGAGCGCGACGCGTAATCAGGGCGACACGGCGATGATGGAGTCCACCGCCAAGCGAGGCACGCGCACCGGTTTCACGACCGGTGCCTGCTCGGCTGCGGCTGCCCGCGCGGCGGTGCTCGGGCTCGTGCACGGGGCGGTGCCGACCACCGTCGAGTGCCTGCTGCCGAACGGTCAGCTCGTCAACTTCACGGTCAACGACGGCCACACCGATGGCGTGCTGGCGCACGCGATGGTGATCAAGGACGCGGGCGACGACCCGGACTGCACGGACAAGGCCCATCTGACGGCCGACGTGCGCCTGCGCCAAGACCTGCCGGGGCAGGTGCTGCTGCAAGGCGGCTTCGGCGTCGGCACCGTCACCATGCAGGGCCTGGGCCTGGCGGTGGGGGGGCCGGCGATCAACCCGGTGCCGCGCCGGAACATCGAGCAAAACGTGCGGCTGGCGGGCGAATCGCTGCTGGACGATGCCGGCTTCGAAGTGACGATCTCCGTGCCGCAAGGCATCGAGATGGCGAAGAAGACGCTCAACGCGCGGCTGGGCATCCTGGGCGGCATCTCGATCCTCGGCACCACCGGCATCGTCAAGCCGTATTCGACGGCGGCCTACCGCGCGAGCGTGGTGCAAGGCGTGCATGTGGCCGCGACGACAGGCGCCGGCGTCGTCGTGCTCACCACCGGCGGCCGCACCGAAAAATTCGTGATGGAGGAAATGCCCGATCTGCCGCAGGCGTGCTTCGTGCAGATGGGCGACTTCCTGCGCTACGCACTCGGCGCGGCGGTGAAGGCTGGCCTGCCCCAGGTGGTGATCGGCGGCATGGTCGGCAAGCTGACCAAGATCGCGCAGGGCGAGACCATCACGCACGCCGGCCGCGCCGAAGTGGACACCGGGCTGCTCGCTGACCTCTGCGCGGGCATCGGCGTGCCGGCAGACGTCTGTGAAGACATCCGCAATGCCGAGACCGCGCGCTATGCCAGCGAACGCGTCGCAGCGCTGGGGCTGGTGAGCGAGTTCCACGAGGCACTGGCGCGGCGTGTGTGGCGCACGGTCACCGAGCGCTACCCGGACAAGTTTCAACTGAAGGTGCTGGTCTGCGACTTCGATGGTCGCAAGCTGGCGGAGACGTCATGAGAGAAGAAGTCGAACGGTTCCCTGGCGAACGCTGCCGGGTCATCGGTGTTCTCGACGACGGGGCCGCGAGCCTCGGAGCCACCGCCCTCGCCCACCTGGCACGCGCGGACTGCGTGATCGGGGGCACGCGAACGCTGGAGCTGCTCGACGCGCACCTGCGCCCCGACGCGATCCGCCGCGATCTAACGGGTGCGATGTCGCAGGTGCCCATTTGGGTCCGCGAGGCCCAGGCCGACGGGCTGCGTAGCGTGGTGCTCGCCACCGGCGATCCGCTGTGCCACGGCGTCGCGGCCTACCTGGCCTCGCGCCTGTGCATCGAGGCGCTGGAGGTCATCCCGAACCTGTCGACGATCCAGCTGGCCTGCGCCCGGCTGGGCATGCCTTGGCAAGACATGGCGATCGCATCGGTGCACAGCCGCGATGCCGGCGAATGGGTGGAAGGCGCCGACGCGCGCCATGGGCTCTACGCGTTGCTGCAAGCCGCGGCGCGACACGACCGCCTCGCCGTGCTGACCAGCCCCGACAACTCACCCGACCGCATCGCTCGCATGCTGGTCGCCGAGGGCCTGGGCGAGGTGTTCGAGGTCGCCGTTGCCGAGCATCTGTGCCGGCCCGACGAACGCGTCGTCACCGGCTGCAGCGTGGCCCAAATTGCCGGGATGCAGTTTGCGGAACCCAACGTCGTTCTGCTGTGGCGCAGGGATCTGCCCGCCCGACCGGTGATCTTCGGTCTGCCCGATGCGAGCTTCGAGCAGCGCTTTCCCGACAAGGGGCTGATCACGAAGAACGAGGTGCGTGCCGTTTCGCTTGCGCGCCTGCAGCTGCGTGCCGACAGCGTGGTGTGGGACATCGGCGCCGGTTCCGGCTCGGTCGGGCTCGAAGCGGCGCGTCTGTGTCGCGACGGGCATGTCTACGCGATCGAAAAGAACGCCGATGACGCCGGCATCGCACGGCGCAACCGCCGCGCGCTGGCCGTTCACAACTACACACTGGTGCATGCGAAGGCACCGGCCGGGCTGGAAGCCTGGGCCGATCCGGACGCCGTCTTCATCGGTGGCTCCGGCGGCGAACTCGCCGAGCTGATCGCCCTCATCCTCTCGCGATTGAAGCCAAACGGCTGGCTGGTCATGAACTTCGTGACGATCGAGAACCTGGGCGCTGCCGTCGAGGCCTTGAAGGCTGCGGGCGCGCAATGGGACGTGCTTCAGCTGCAGGCCTCGCGCAGCAAGCCCATCCTGCACATGCACCGGATGGCCGCCGAGAACCCGGTGTGGATCGTCTGTGCGCAGCCCGGGTCAGGCGAGCCGCGTACCGAAGGCCACGGCAATGAGTGAACAGGCACACGGCATCGGCCGCCTGATCGGCGTGTCGCTCGGCCCGGGCGACCCCGAGCTGATCACTCGCCGCGCGTGGGCACTGCTGCAGCGCGACGACGCGCTGTGGACGTACCCCGTGCGCTCGACGAAGAGCGAGAGCTATGCGCTGGGCATCGTTCAGCGCAGCGGCCTTGCGCTGCCTGCCCAGAATCAGTCGCTGCTGTTTCCGATGACGCACGACGTCGAGAAGCTCACCCGCCACTGGCTGCGCGCGGCCGAGGCGGTGTTGCCGGTGCTGCTGGCGGGGCGCGACGTGTTGTTCCTTGTCGAGGGCGACGCGTCGACCTACGCCACCTTCGGTCACCTCGAACGCACGTTGCGGGCGCTCGACGAGCGCATCGCCATCGAGGTGGTGCCCGGCGTCACGTCGTTCCACGCGTCGTGCGCGCGCCTGGGCGTGCCCTTCGCCGAGCAGGACGACACCGTCGCCATCGTGCCGACCGCCTATGGCGTGGAGATGGTCGAACGCATGCTCGACGACTTCGACACGCTCGTGCTGATGAAGGTCAAGCCCTTGATCGACGACCTGGTCGACCTGCTGGAGCGACGCGGCCTGCTGGCCCACGCCTGCTTCGTCGAAAAAGCCGGTTCGCCCGAAGAGCGCGTCGTGCGCGACGTGCTCACGCTCCGCGGCACGACAGTCAACTACCTGTCGCTGATGCTCGTGAAGAACCCGCATCGCCTGCGCGGCGAGCGCGTCAAGGGCTGCAAGAAGAAGACATCCACGCCGTTCGAGGAGACCACCGCATGACCACCGCCAACGATCCCATCAGCGATCCTGCCAACGATGAGGGCGTCCGCGTCGTTCTCGTTGCCATCACCCGCCACGGCGCGCAACAGGCCGCCCGGCTGGCACGCCAGCTGCCGCAAGCCGGCATCTGCGTCGCTGCAAAGTTCGCCGACGCGATGGCCGGCCTGGCCAACCCGGTGCAGGCCTACGCCGGTGCGTTCAAGGACGAGATCGGCGGGCTGTTCGGCGCCTACGACCAGGTTGTCTTCTTCGTCTCGCTGGGCGCGGTGGTACGTCTGATCGCGCCGCATTTGCGCAGCAAGGACGAAGACCCGGGCGTGATCGTCGTCGACGACGCCGGGGACTTCGTCATCCCCGTGCTGTCGGGGCATGTGGGCGGTGCCAACGCGTGGGCAGAGAAGATCGCTGCGCTGCTGGGCGCCACGCCGGTGCTGACGACCGCATCCGACGTCGGCAAGACCATCCCCGTCGACATCCTCGGGCGCGAGCTCGGCTGGAAGGTGGAGGCGCCGAAGATCAACATCACGCGCGTCTCGGCGCACGTCGTCAATGGCGACCCGATCGCGGTCGTGCAAGAGGCCGGCAGCCCGAACTGGTGGACCAGGCCGACGCCGCTGCCCGCCAGCATCCACCGCTTCGAACGATTCGACGAGGTCGACCTCGATCGCTTCAAAGCCATTTTGTGGATCACGCACGCCGAGGTCGACGATGCGCGCTGGCAGTCGCTGAACGAGCGGCTGGTCGTGTACCGGCCGCCGCAGGAGCCGAGCGCGTGAGGTCTGCTCAAGTAGCCGTCGGACTCGGCTGTGATCGCGGCACGCCGCTAGCGACTGTCGAGGCGGCGCTCGAACAGGCGCTGGCCAGCGTCGGCCTGACGCGGGCCAACGTGGTGTCGCTCGCCAGCATCGACATGAAGGCCGACGAAGAGGCCTTCCTGCAACTGTCCGCCATGCGGGGCTGGCCTCTTCACTTCTATGCCGCCACGCGGCTCGCCGAAGTAGCGGTGCCCAACCCGTCAGAGACGGTGCGCCGCTACATGGGCACGCCATCGGTGTCCGAAGCGGCGGCCCTGCTGGCCGCGTCGAGCCAGAGCCTGCTCGTCGAGAAATTCAAGCTGCGCGGTGCCGACGGCCGCAACGCCACCGTGTCGATCGCAGCGATGTCCCTTTCAACCCTTTCATCCAACCCCTGAACCAGGAGCCCCATGAACGCGCAACTGTCCCCCATCGGCACCCTCGCTCCGGCGCGTGCTGGCAGCCTTCTTTCGCACATCGCCGCGGCTCTGTTGCTGGGCGCCGTGATGGTCTACGGCGTCGAGTTCAGTGCCTCGCCGCTGGCACACAACGCCGCACACGACGTGCGCCACGCCAACGGCCGCCCCTGCCACTGAACGACACGGAGTTGCCATGCTGTTTCGACGCTTGTTCCTTTGCGCGCTGCTGGTCGGCGTCTGCAGCGGGTTGCTCCATGCCGCGCTGCAACGCTGGCAGGTGGTGCCGCTGATCGCGGCGGCCGAGGTCTATGAATCCGCCGCCGAGGCGCACGAGACGCCCGCCGTGCCGGCCCACGGCGAACCGGAATTCGCGCAGGCCGCCGCTCACGAACATGAGCATGAACATGAGCACGACCATGACGGCGACGAATGGCAACCGGCCGACGGGCTGGAGCGCACCGGCTGGACGATCGTCGCCAACATCCTCGCGGCGACCGGCTATGCGCTGCTGCTGATCCCGATGCTGGCGCTGTGGGACCGTTCCCGCGGCGGCGCGGCATCGTGGAAGACCGGCCTCGTCTGGGGCGCGTGCGCCTGGCTGGCGACCTTCGCATTGCCGGGCCTCGGCCTGCCGCCGGAGCTGCCGGGCGTGGGCGCCGCGGCGCTGCGTTCGCGCCAGGCCTGGTGGTTGTTGACCGTCGTCTGCACCGGTGCCGGCCTGGCCGCGCTGATGCTGGCGCGCCGCAATGTGTGGGCCTGGCGCTGCATTGGCGTCGTGCTGCTCGCCGTGCCGTTCGTTGTCGGTGCACCGCAGCCAGAGGTCGATGCCTTCTCTGCCTTCAGCGGTGACGCTGTCGTGCAGATGCACCTGCTGTCGACGCAGTTCGTGCGCGCCACTGCATTGGCGACGGCGTTGTACTGGCTGTCGCTGGGCGCGTTGTCTGCCCTCGTGGTCGCGCGCTGGGTCAGGCCGCTGGTCGGCAGCTTCGGACTCGGCGGCAACGCGGCAATGCCGGCTGTGGAGCGTGCCCTGTGAGCGCCGGCAAGATCATGTTGGTGGGCATCGGCCCCGGCAGCGTCGCACACATGACGCAGCGGGCGCGCGAAGCCATTGCCGAAGCAGACACCGTGATCGGCTACGTCACCTACATCAAGCTGGTGGAGGACCTGCTTGAAGGCAAGGAGATCATCCGCAAGTCGATGACGGAAGAACTCGACCGCGCGGTCAGCGCGCTGGAGGCCGCTCAGGCCGGCCGCAAGGTGGCGCTGATCTCCTCAGGCGATGCCGGTGTCTACGGCATGGCCGGGCCGACCTACGAGGTGTTGTTCCAGGCCGGCTGGACGCCCGAGTCCGGCGTGGAGGTGGAAATCGTGCCGGGGGCCTCGGCCCTCAACAGCTGCGCCGCACGGGTCGGCGCACCTCTGACGCACGACTTCTGCGCCATCTCGCTGTCCGACCTGCTGACACCGTGGCCGGTGATTGCGCGGCGGCTGAACGCCGTGGCGGCCGCCGATTTCGTCGTCGCGCTCTACAACCCGAAGAGCGGCCGCCGCACGCGCCAGATCGTCGAGGCGCAGCGGCTGTTCCTCAGCCACCGTAAGCCCGACACGCCGGTGGCCATCGTCAAGTCGGCCTACCGCCGGCGCGAGCGCATCGAGTTCACCACGCTGGCCCACATGAGCGAAGCCGACATCGGCATGCTCACCACCGTCCTGATCGGCAACAGCAACACCTTTGTGCGCCACGGCCTGATGGTCACGCCGCGCGGCTACGCCAACAAGTACGACATGGACAGCCACGGCGCCCATGCCGGCGAGAAGGCCGGCCGCTCGCTCTCGACAGGCCTGCTCGGCTGGCTCGATGCGTTGGCCGCCGCACATGCCGCCGGCGACAGCATCGCGTTGCTGGCCGAGCGCTACGACCTGCCGGCCTCGTACATCGAGGCCACGCTGGCGGAGCAGTTGAACCCGGTGGAGCAGGAAGCAACGCCTGAGCGCGAGGAGACCGACGCATGAGTGTCGAGAAGCCGAAGATCGGGGCGTACCGACGTCACCTGCTCGTATGCACCGGCCCACGCTGCACGCAGGACAACGCCTCGCAAGACCTGTTCGACAGCCTGGGCGACAAGTTCAAGGCCGCTGGCGTGAACGACGGTGAACTGCGCGTCAAGCGAAGCCGTGTCAACTGCTTCGCGGCCTGCAAGGGCGGCCCGGTGATGTGTGTGCAGCCCGATGGCGTCTGGTACTACGACGTCACGCCCGCGAACATGGACCGCATCATCGAACAGCACTTCGTCGGCGGCCGCGTCGTCGAAGAGCTCGTGTTCCATCGTGGGCCCGGCATGGAAGCCGACGAGCCCTGCGCATCGGAATGAACTCGGTCGAGCCCGTCACCTCGTCGGACAGCCAGCCGGGCATGGTCTACATCGTCGGTGCCGGCCCGGGCCCGGCCGATCTGCTGAGCCTGCGTGCGCTCGATCGGCTTCAGCGGGCAGACGTCGTCGTGCACGATCGCCTGGTCGGTGACGACGTGATGGCGCTCGTGCCGGCGGCGGCGCTGCGCGTCTACGTCGGCAAGGCATCGGGCCACCACGTGATGCCGCAGGCGCAGATCCACGCCGTCCTGATCGAGCATGCCCGCGCCGGGCGGCGGGTGGTGCGACTGAAAGGCGGCGACCCGCATGTCTTCGGCCGCGGGGGCGAAGAGGTGCAGGCCTTGCAGGCCGCGGGCATCACCTTCGAAGTGGTGCCCGGCATCAGTGCCGCCAACGGCTGCGCGGCCGCGGCCGGCATCCCGTTGACGCACCGCGAACTCGCCAACACCTGCACCTTTCTTCCGGGCCACCTGGCCGATGGCAGCGCCGACCTCGACTGGCCGGCGCTGGCGCGGCCCGCACAGACGCTGGTGTTCTACATGGGCGTCGAGCGCGTCGCCCGCATCGCCGCGCAGCTCATCGCGCACGGGTTGCCCGAAGACACGCCGGCGGCCATCATGCGCGACGGCACACGCGACACTGAAGAAGTGCTGGCGACCGGCCTTGCCGCGCTGGCACGGCTGGCGCCGACGCACGGGCCGCGGCCGGGCCTGCTGATCATCGGGCAGACCGTGCGCCTCAGTCCGCACTACCGGCAGGAGGACGCCGCGGCCGAGTCGCCCGGTCATGTGGACACCTCCGCCCGCGCACACCGCTTTTCCGCCGCCGAGCGTGCCAGTTTCTATCAGCTGATCGAAGCCAGGCGGGACATGCGCCATTTCACCGTCGGCGGCCAGGTCGCCGACGACGTCTTGCAGCGGCTGCTGAATGCAGCGCACCGAGCGCCCTCTGTCGGTTTGATGCAACCCTGGCGATACGTGCGCGTGGTGGATGCCGGCCTGCGCGCGCGCATCGCGGCACTGGTCGACCAGGAACGTGCGGCCACAGCCATCGAGCTCGAAGACCGTGCCGACGAATTCATTCGGCTCAAGGTGGACGGCGTTCGCGAATGCGCCGAGCTGCTGGTGGCCACGCTGGCGCCAGAAGACGGCACCGTGTTCGGGCGACGCACCATGCCCCGCGACATGGCGCTCTGCTCGCTGGCCTGCAGCGTGCAGAACCTGTGGCTCGCCGCGCGCGCCGAGAACCTCGGCATGGGCTGGGTCTCGATGTTCGAGCCGGCGGCGCTGGCCGAAGTGCTTGGCATGCCCGCTGGCGCCGAGCCCGTGGGCATCTTGTGCCTGGGTCCCGTCGACCGTTTCTACGATTCGCCCATGCTCGAAATCGAAGGCTGGCGCCAGGGCCGCCCGCTGAGCGCGATGGTCTTCACCGACGGGTGGAACGAACAGGCGCCCGGCTCGATCGTCAGCCGGCGCTAGTGCAGTGTTCGACGCTAGGCGGGACTTAAGAAAACCGATGAATTTGGTCGTCTGGCTAGGCGCAAACCACAGCGATGCCCGGTGGCATCGCGAGGATTTGCAACGACGCCAGGCGGCCAAAGGCGCGGTTTTATGTTCCGCGTAGCGTCGAACACTGCACTAGAAACGCCGACTGACGAAGGCTGAACCAGCGAGGCCAAAGCGCCAAGGCTGGTCTTGCGCTTTGGAGATGCCGATGCGCACGCCAGTGACGACGACATCCCCGGGTGACCCTGGCAAGAGCACAAACGGCGGCTGGTCCAGCGGCATCCCGTCGTGCGCGCGAGAGATGCCCAGCGCCTGCCCCACCCGACCGGGCCCGCTGCACAGCAGCCTTTCGTCGGTGACGCCACGACGCTCGCGCATCACGGCGATTCCAGCAGTGGGCTCCACTGCGCGCACCAGCACCCCCGCACCGTGCCCCGCCTCGCGGCACACCAGGTTCAGACACCAGTGGATGCCATACGAGAGGTAGACGTAGGCGTGCCCTGCCGGGCCGAACATCGACGCGTTGCGCACACTGGGCCCGCCATGGCTGTGGGACGCCGGATCGTCGGCGTCGTACGCCTCGGTTTCGACAATGCGTCCGCCGACGCCGTCAACCAGAATGGTCACGCCGATCAGGGCCCTCGCCACGTCCAACGACGAAGCCTCGAAATCAATGCCGGCAATCTGGCGCATGAGATGAATAGATCAGGTGCGCACCGCCGGAATTTCGGCAAGGCGCGTGGTGTAGCGAGGTGACCGCCATTCCTGCCTGGACTGCACGGCACCGCCGGCGGAATTGTTGGAGTTGGCGGGCTCTTGTCGCATGGCGCTGGCCACTGTCACGGCACCTTTGCCAAAGCGCTGGTTGAGCGCGTCGAGCGCGCCCATCAACTTCGAAGGGTCGCGCGGCGCCGAGGGCTCCGCCGCCGCATCCATGCCGGAGAACAGATCCAGCTCGCCCTGCACCTGGTCGTCCGCCTGCAGTTCGACCAACATCACGCCCGCCTTCACATAGTTGAAGCCAGGCCGGTACAGGGCTGCCAGCAGGCGCACCGCGGCAGCGATCAACACGCGGGTGTCGGCACTCGGGCGGCCCAGCGGGAGGGTGCCGCTTGGGCTGTGCTGCCTGTCGTTCTGCCGGAAAGGGCTGGTCGAGACGAAGACGTGAACGGCGCCGGCCACACTGCGTTGATCGCGCGCCTTCTCGGCCACGCGCGACGCGAACTGGCTCACCACCTCGATCAACTCCTGCAGGTTCGTGACCGCCGCGCCGAATGAGCGCGAGCACATGATCTGCTGGTTGGCCGCCGGCGCATCGTCGACGTCCAGGCAAGAGGTGCCACGCAGTTCCAGCACGGTCTTCTCCATCACGACGTTGAACTGGCTGCGCAGGGTGGCGATGTCCGCCCGCACCAGGTCCAGCACGGTCTGGATGCCCTGCCCCTTGAGCCGCGCACTGGACTTGCGGCCGACGCCCCAGACATCGCCAACGTCGGTCAGCTGCATCACCCGGCTCAACTCCTCGGGCGCCATGGCGCCGAAGTCGCACACTTGTGCGATCGGCCGCGCATAGGTACCAGGCTTGCGGTCTTCGGTCTTGGCCACATGGTTGGCCAGCTTGGCCAGCGTCTTGGTGGGGCCGAAGCCGACGCTGGTGGGCAAGCCGGTCCACTGCAGCACCTTGGCCCGCATGTCGCCGCCGATCGCCGCCAGGCTGCCATGCACGCCGTCGAAGTCGAGAAAGCACTCGTCGATCGAATAGACCTCCTGCCGCGGCGCGTATTCGCCCACCAGGCTCATCATCCGGCTGGACATGTCGCCGTACAGCTCGAAGTTGGCCGACAGGGCGACGAGGCCCGCCTGGCGCTGCAGGTGCCGGATCTGAAACCACGGTTGGGCCATCTTGATGCCCAGGTCCTTGGCCTCGTTGGAACGGGCGATCGCGCAGCCGTCGTTGTTCGACAGGACCACCACCGGCCGCCCCACCAGCGACGGGCGGAAGACCCGCTCGCAGCTGACGTACATGTTGTTGACGTCGACCAGCGCGAACATGGTTCGACTCAGGCCGGCAGCGGCTTGATCACGTGGGTCACGACGCCCCAGATCTGCAGCTCGTTGCCCTCGTCGGGCACGATGTCCGCCACGCCGGCCTCGGTGGCCTGAAGGGTGACGCGTGCGCCCTGCCTGATGAGGCGTCGGCAGACGAACTCGCCCTCCACGGCGGCAATGACGACGTGGCCGTGAGCAGGCGTGATCGCACGGTCGATCAGCAGCAGGCAGCCTGATTCGATCCCGGCCTCTTGCATTGCATTGCCCGACGCGCGCATCAGGAAGCTCGCCTGAGGGTGCCGGATGAGGATCTCGTTGAGATCGAGCCGGCCCACACCGCTGTCTTGCGATGGCGAGCCGAAGCCGATCGCCACGCTGGCACGCGGCGTCGCGCGCGCCGCTGCAGGGTCGCGCCCGATCGGAACGATGTCGCTGGAATCGGCATTGCTGGACATGCATCCAGTATATCGATCAAGGCCTTTTCGCGCGTGCCGAAGTGGCCCTGGCCAACAGACTGAGGCACCGAAATTGCCCTGCCGTCCACTGGCCTGCCGTCGCCTTGGCAGCCAGCAGTTCCCCGCGGCGAACTCCTTATGACGCACAGGAAGCAACATGGAAGATTCGATCAGCCTGGCGATTTCACGACGCGAACTTCTGATCGTCGGCGCCGCATCGGTGACGGCAAGCACCGTGCGCGCAGCCGACCAGCCGCCATCGCACCAACCATCCTCGATGGCCTCCGGACACATGGCCCGTGTGTCGCTCGATGTGAATGGCCAGGTGCACACGATCGAGCTGGACACTCGGACCACGCTGCTGGATGCGCTGCGCGAGCACCTGCACCTCACCGGAACCAAGAAGGGTTGCGACCATGGCCAGTGCGGCGCCTGCACCGTGATCGTGGACGGACGCCGCATCAACTCATGCCTCTCGCTCGCCGTGATGAACGAGGGCACACGAGTCACGACCATCGAGGGCCTGGGCAGCCCTGCGCACCTGCACCCGATGCAGGCCGCGTTCGTCAAGCACGACGGGTACCAGTGCGGCTACTGCACACCTGGGCAGATCTGCTCGGCCGTTGCGATGCTCGACGAGGTTCGTCAAGGCGTTCCCAGCCACGTCAGTGCAGACCTCACTGCTCGCCCGCTGCTGTCGGCAGAGGAGTTGCGCGAGCGAATGAGCGGAAACATTTGCCGGTGCGGCGCCTATTCCAACATTGCCGATGCGATCACCGAAGTGGCAGGGGTGACGCCATGAAGCCGTTCACCTACGAGCGTGCCACCACGCCTGCCCAGGCCGCTGCTGCGGTTGCACGCCAGCCCAGCGCCAAGTTCATTGCCGGGGGCACCAACCTGCTGGATCTGATGAAAATGCAGATCGAGACACCAACTCACCTGGTCGACGTGAACGGACTGAGTCTCGACAAGATAGCCCCCACGGCCGATGGCGGTCTTCGCATCGGCGCGATGGTGCGCAACACCGATCTGGCCTCTGACGAGCGCGTGCGGCGCGACTACGCCGTGCTGTCGCGGGCTTTGCTGTCCGGCGCGTCAGGCCAGTTGCGCAACCGCGCCACGACCGCCGGCAATCTCTTGCAGCGCACACGTTGCCCCTATTTCTACGACACCAACCAGGCCTGCAACAAGCGTCAGCCTGGCAGTGGATGCGCGGCCCTCGACGGCGTCAGCCGCCAACTGGCCGTGGTCGGCTCGAGCCGCGCCTGCATTGCAACTCACCCAAGCGACATGGCGGTCGCGATGCGGGTGCTCGATGCGGCGGTTGAAACGGTGCGCGCGGATGGGCGGCAACGGGTCATTCCGATTGCCGATTTCCACCGCCTGCCGGGCAATACGCCCCAGGTCGAAACAATGCTCGAGCCCGGCGAGTTGATCACCGCCGTCACCTTGCCGAAGCCCACGGGCGGCACCCACATTTACCGCAAGGTACGCGACCGGGCTTCGTATGCGTTTGCACTGGTGTCGGTGGCCGCCATCGTGCAGCGCGACGGAACGGGCCGCGTCGCGCTAGGTGGTGTGGCGCACAAGCCTTGGCGTGTCGAGGCTGCAGATGCCGTGTTGCCCGAAGGCGCCAAAGCCGTGTCGGCGCGGCTTTTTGCCGGCGCGCAGCCGACCCACGACAACGCGTTCAAGCTGGCACTGGCCGAGCGGACGATCGCCGCCGTGCTCACCCAAGCGAGGGCCTGAGCCATGAAATTCGACACCCCCGCCACCACCAACCCGATCGACCAGCTCAAGGTGGTGGGCCAGCCCACCAGCCGGATCGATGGCCCGTTCAAGACAACGGGCACCGCCCCCTACGCGTACGAGCGCCACGATGTCGCGCCGAACGCCGCCTATGGCTACGTCGTGGGCGCCGGCATTTCGAAAGGCCGGATCGCGTCCATGCAGCTGGAGGCCGCGCGTGCCGCGCCTGGGGTCATCACGATCGTCACCGCTCGCAACGCCGGTCCACTCGGCAAAGGCAACTTCAACACCGCCAAGCTGCTGGGCGGGCCGGAGATCGACCACTACCACCAGGCGATCGCCCTGGTGGTGGCGAAGACCTTCGAGCAAGCGCGTGCCGCGGCGCAACTGGTGCGCGTCGAGTATGTGCGTACCACTGGCAGGTTTGACCTCGCCGCGCAGAAGGCCACCGCCCAGTTGCCCAAGTCCATGGCATTCGGCGGCCCGCCGGAGTCGAAGGTCGGAGACTTCGAAGGTGCGTTCCTCGCGGCGCCCGTCAAGCTCGACGCCACCTACACGACCCCGGATCAGTCGCACGCGATGATGGAGCCGCACGCCACGACCGCGGCATGGCAAGGCGACGAGTTGACTGTCTGGACAGCGAACCAGATGGTCGACTGGAGCTGCGGTGACCTGGCGAAGACGCTGGGCATTCCGAAAACCAAGGTGCGACTCGTCTCGCCTTTCATCGGCGGCGGTTTCGGCGGCAAGCTGTTCGTGCGCGCAGACGCCTTGCTCGCCGCCCTTGGCGCGCGCGCCGCCAGGCAACCGGTGAAGGTGGCGCTGCAACGGCCCCTGATGATCAACAACACCACCCATCGGCCAGCGACGATCCAGCGCATCCGCATCGGCAGCACCCAGGACGGCAAGATCACCGCGATCGCGCACGAGAGCTGGTCTGGCGATCTGCCGGGCGGAAAGGCCGAGACCGCCGTCAACCAGACGCGCCTGCTGTACGCAGCCCCCCATCGACTGACGGCGATGCGGCTGGCCGAACTCGACCTGCCGGAGGGCAACGCGATGCGTGCGCCTGGCGAAGCCCCTGGGATGCTGGCGCTGGAAATTGCGATGGACGAGATGGCAGAGAAACTCGGTCTGGACCCGATTGAATTCCGCATCGCCAACGACACGCAGGTCGACCCGGAAAAGCCGAACCGGCCCTTCTCGCAGCGACGTTTCATCGAATGCCTGCGAACGGGTGCGCAGCGTTTTGGATGGAGCCAACGCAACCCGCGGCCTGCGCAGGTGCGCGACGGGCGCTGGCTCGTCGGGATCGGCGTCGCGGCGGCCTTCCGCAACAACCAGGTCATGAAATCGGGCGCTCGTGTGCGGCTCGACAGCCGTGGCATCGTCACGGTCGAGACCGACATGACGGACATCGGCACCGGCTCGTACACCATCATTGCGCAGACCGCAGCCGAGACAATGGGCGTCTCTCTCGATAAGGTCCTGGTGAAACTGGGTGACTCCAGGTTCCCTGTGTCGTCCGGCTCCGGCGGGCAGTGGGGTGGCAACAGCTCGACCGCCGGCGTCTACGCTGCCTGCATGAAGCTGCGTGAAGCGGTGGCCCAGAAACTGGGTGTGTCGCCGCAAGACGCGGTGTTCGCCGACGGCATGATCCGCGTGAGCGACCGCGCAGTGCCGTTGGCCGAAGCAGTGGGCACGGACGGCTTGGTGGCCGAAGACCAGATCGAGTTCGGCGAGCTGGAGAAGAAGTACCAGCAATCGACTTTCGGGGCGCACTTCGTCGAGGTTGGGGTGGACGCGGCCACCGGCGAGGTTCGCGTGCGCCGCATGCTCGCCGTCTGCGCTGCCGGGCGCATCCTGAACCCGAAGTCAGCGCGCAGCCAGGTCATCGGCGCGATGACGATGGGTGTCGGCGCCGCGCTGATGGAAGAACTGGCCGTCGACAAGCGCCGAGGCTTCTTCGTGAACCATGACCTGGCCAGCTACGAAGTGCCGGTGCACGCCGACATCCCGCACCAGGACGTGATCTTCCTCGACGAGACCGACCCGATGTCGTCGCCCATGAAGGCCAAGGGCGTGGGTGAACTCGGCATCTGCGGCGTCGGGGCGGCCGTCGCGAATGCGATCTACAACGCCACCGGCATTCGTGTGCGCGACTACCCGATCACGCTCGACAAACTGCTGGATCGACTTCCGGCCGTGGCGTGACGGGGGAGACTCGATCTCAGTTCGACAGCCCGATCCAGCTACGCATCCAAGAGAATTTCGTGGGTCAGGTTGTCCACCACCACCGGGCTTTCAAAGTACGTCACTGAAGGCTCGGTGCCATACTTTTCGCGCACGAAAACCCTCCAGCTCTCGGTGTACATCGCCTCGGCTTCGGCGCGAGAGTTCCAGAGGTAGATGCCGCCGGCGCTGGCGCCGTCCTCCGACAGGACATAGCACTTGCGGCAAAGGCCAGGCACGCCCTGGTATCTCGGCGCGGTGCTCAAGAAAATGCGCCGGGCCTCGTCACGGGTGATCGGGCTTGGCAGCTGAAACATGGTGATGACAGTGATCATGGAGCCTGCTTTCGCTGTGGCGTGGCATTAGATCGGCGATGCAGGCCCGTCGCTTGCTAGTAGCCCTCGACATCAATGCCAGTAGGGGAATCCATGGCGAACCGACGCAACGCCAACGATCGCAGGCAGGCTCTGGAAGACCAGCTCAAAGGTGCCGTGCTGGACCTCGTGACCCACATGGGCGGCGAACCCTTCTTCGTCGAATTGAACACCGACGCCGACGAAGCGTTCTATCTGGTGTTCGGCCCTGGCCACAGCATCAAGCGCTTTGCTGCCTTGCTGCCCGACGAGGCACCGCTTGACGTCGTCACGGGTGGCGATTCGCCGTCCATCCACTGATGGGCGCCAAGCGACAAGATCATCGAAACTTCAAGAATTGAAGGTCTTCAACGATCTTCACCAAAGGCGCTGAATCGGCCAGCCACGCCTTGCGATGCGACAGGCGCGTCGACATGATGAATCGACGACCTGCCTGACAAGGAGACCGATCTTGATGTCGCATCGTATTCGATGCGTGGCGCTCGCCTGCGCCGCGCTTTTCAATGTCACTGCCGCGCCCAACGCCGTGGCGGCTGCGCCCGCGGATCATCCCGCTGCCGTGGCGCGCGCCCTCACCCACCTGCAGCCCACCTTGCGCACGGCGTTGACGGAGTCCGCCGCCGATGACCAGGCCTTCGAGGCGCGCGACGTGATCGTCGACCCAGATGGCGACGAGCATGTGCGCTTCGCGCGGCGGTACCGCGGCTTGCGAGTGATCGGCGGAGACGTCGTCGTGCACAGCCGTGCTGGCGGTGCGCTGCGCAGCCTGTCGCGCACGCTGGTCCACACCCCTGCCCTCGGGACGCAACCATCGCTCAAAGCCATCGACGCCGAGGCCATCGGCATGACAAGCGCCAAGGTTGCAGCCGGCGCAGCCGTGAGCGGCGAGTTGGTCGTCTTCGCCCACCAGCGGCAACCGGCGTTGGCCTGGGACGTCTTGTCCATCGGCCAGACACCCGAAGGCGCGCCGACCGAGCGGCACGTCATTGTTGACGCGCACACCGGCCAGGTGCTCGACAGCTTCGACGACGTGATGCACGCCGCCGCCGTGGGCACCGGCCGCAGCCTGTTCCTCGGCACGATCAGCATCGACACCGACTCGCAACAGAGCGGTGGCTTCGCGCTGCGGGACACCCAGCGCGGCGGCCATGCGGTGTATGACCTCAAGGGCCAGTACAGCAGCCCGGGCATCCTCTTCACCGACGCCGACAACACCTGGGGCGACGGCACCACGGCCGATCGTGCCACCGTGGCGGTCGACGCCGCAGCCGGCCACGCCTACACCTGGGACTACTTCCTGAACATCCACGGCCGCCGCGGCATTGCGGGCGATGGCAAGGGCGCCACCTCGAAAGTGCACCAGGGCCTGAACGGCCAACCGTGGGTCAACGCCTTGTGGAGCGACAGCTGCTTCTGCATGAGCTACGGCGATGGTGACGGCAGCTACTGGCCACTGGTGGCGCTGGACATTGCCGGCCACGAAATGAGCCATGGCGTGACCTCTCGCACCGCAGCGCTGATCACCTCCGGCGAGTCCGGCGGGCTCAACGAATCGACCTCGGACATCTTCGGCACGATGGTCGAGTTCTACGCCAACCTGCCCGCCGAAGCGCCCGACTACCTGATCGGCGAGCGCCTGCCGCGCGACGGCAGTGGCCCGCTGCGCACGATGATCCAGCCCAGTACTGACGGCGCTTCAGCCGACTGCTGGTACCAGGGCGTCGGCCAACTCGACATGCACTACTCGTCAGGCGTCGGCAACCACTTCTTCTACCTGCTGGCCGAAGGGTCGCAACCCACCGGTGGCCCCGCCTCGCCGACCTGCAAGGCCAGCGACAAACGCGTGGCCACCGGCAACGCCATCATCAAAGGCATCGGCCGCAAGAAAGCCGAAAAGATCTGGTACCGCGCGCTGTCGGTCTACATGACCTCCAGCGCCAACTACCACGACGCTCGCGACGCCACGCTCTCTGCCGCGGCCGACCTGTACGGCGGTGCGGGGTCGAAGGTCTGGAAGAAGGTCAACGCGGCTTGGGCGGCGGTCAACATCAAGTAGCGATCACGCCGCCGCAAGCCGCGGCACGAATCCAGCCGGCGGCGCGCTCGGCCATCATCAGTGTGGGGCTGTTGGTGTTGCCGCTCGTGATGGTCGGCATCGCGCCGGCATCGACCACGCGCAGCCCGGCGATGCCGCGCACGCGCAGGCGCGAATCGAGTACGGCCATCGGGTCGTCTTCGGCACCCATCTTGGTGGTGCCCACCGGGTGGAAGATGGTGGTGGCGATGTCGCCGGCCAGGCGCGCCAGTTCGGCGTCGCTCTGGTAGGCAACGCCCGGCTTCCACTCGGTGGGCCGGTATTTCGCGAGCGCCGGTTGCGCGACGATGCGGCGCGTGATGCGCAATGAGTCGGCGGCGACCTGACGGTCTGCCTCTGTGCTCAGGTAGTTGGGCGCGATCGCCGGGGCATCTTCGAACCGCGGGCTCCTGATCCGCACGCTGCCGCGGCTCGTCGGGTTGAGGTTGCACACGCTCGCGGTGAAGGCCGGAAACCGGTGCAGCGGCTCGCCGAATGCGTCGAGCGACAGCGGCTGCACGTGGTACTGGATGTTGGGCCAGGCGTGGTCGGGCGAGCTGCGCGTGAAGGCGCCGAGCTGGGACGGCGCCATGCTCATCGGCCCGCTGCGCGTCATCAGGTACTCGAGGCCGATCTTCGCCTTGCCGATGGCCGACGCGGCGAGTGTGTTGAGCGTGGGCGCGCCCTCGATCTTGAACACCGCGCGGATCTGCAGATGGTCCTGCAGGTTCGCACCAACGCCGGGCAGATCGGCCACCACCGCAATGCCTTGCTCCTGCAGCAACGCTGCCGGCCCGACGCCCGACAGTTGCAGGATCTGCGGCGAGCCGATGCTGCCGGCGCACAGGATGACCTCTTGCTTGGCGTGCGCGGTCACCATCTGCCGGCCGTTCCAGACCTGCACGCCGGTGCAGCGCCGCCGGCCGTCGGGCTGTGTGTCGAACAGCAATTGCGCCGCGCGCGACTGGGTCCACATTTCGAAGTTGGCGCGCCGATAGCAGGCAGGCCGCAGGAAGGCCTTGGCGGTGTTCCAGCGCCAGCCGCGCCGCTGGTTCACCTCGAAGTAGCCGACGCCTTCGTTGTTGCCGCGGTTGAAGTCGGCGCTGTCGGGCACGCCGGCCTGCACTGCGGCCTCGGCGAACGCATCGAGGATGTCCCAGCGCAAGCGCTGCTTCTCGACACGCCATTCGCCGCCAGCGCCGTGCAGCGCGTCGCCACCGAGGTGGTGGTCCTCGTGCTGCTTGAACGCCGGCAGCACGTTGTCCCAGCGCCAGGCATCGTCGCCGGTCAGATGGGCCCAGTGGTCATAGTCGCGCGCCTGGCCGCGCATGTAGATCATGCCGTTGATGCTCGAGCAGCCGCCCAGCGTCTTGCCGCGCGGGTAGCGCAAGGTGCGGCCGTTCAGCCCCGCGTCCGGCTCGGTCTGGTAGAGCCAGTCGGTACGCGGGTTGCCGATGCAATAGAGGTAGCCGACGGGGATGTGGATCCAGTGGTAGTCGTCCTTGCCGCCGGCTTCGATCAGCAGCGTGCGGTGGTGGCTGTCCTGCGTCAGCCGGTTGCACATCAGCGCACCGGCCGTGCCACCACCGATCACGATGTAGTCGAAGGTGGGGCCGTCCGCCCCTCTTCCCTGCGCCGACGACACTCCTGTCACTTGCCTGCCACCTCGCGGGTCCAGTTCTGGTTGTTGCCGCCGTTGCACGGGTAGGTGATCAGCTCGACCTCCTCCTGGTTCGACGAGCCGGGCACGTCCATGCACGCACCGGTGGACCGGCTGCGCAGGGTCGAGCCGACCAGCGACCATTGCGTGGCGGTGCCGCTGTTGCAGGCCACCTGCACGAGCGACCTGGCGGGCGATGTCGTCACCGGCCCTTCCGCCAGGCACAGCCCGCTGTGCTTGGCCACGAACTGCAGGTAGCCGTCGAGGTTGTTGACCGAGAAGATCTCGTTGTCAGCGGTGCCGCAGTGGTACTGGATGGCTTTGGCTCCGCTGTTGGTCAGGCGCTTCGAGATGTTGACGCACAGGTTGCTCTGGTTCGACCGGATGCGCAGCAGCGCGCTCGTCGCGTCCAGCGAGCGCACGTAGACGGCCAGCGCCTGCTGGTCTTCCAGCGACAACGCGCCGCTGTTGCCGTGCCCGAAGGCGAACAGCTTTTCCAGCGTCGCCACCTGGCCGTTGTGGAAGTAGGCCGGGGCAGCCCAGGTCCCGTACAACGTGGGCGTGTCGAAGCCGACGCCGGGCAACGGTTGGCCACCGCCCTGGCCGGACGAGGGCTGGATCGTGCCCACGTCGTGGCGCAGGTTGTCCTGCAGCGTGGTGCCGCTGTGGCAGGTGACGCACTGGGCCGTGGCGAACACGTCCTTGCCTCGCAAGGCCTTGGTGGTCATCGTGCCGTCCGCATTGCGGGCCGGGCTGCGGGCATGACGCGACAACGAGGTGACATAGACCGCCAGGTCGTCCAGGGCTGCACTCTTGCCGGCCTTCGGCGGGCCCAGTGTGTCCGAGGTGGCCGCGAAGTCGGCGTTGCTCATGAAGCCGGTGCCGCCAAAGGCATTGCGGATGTCGTTCTCGAAGTCCTGGATCTCATCGAAGTTCGCTGTCCAGTGCACCCGGCCGTGGCCCGTGCCCTGGCGGCCCAGCAGGTTGACGGTGCGGCGCAGCCCTTCGCCACGCTGGGTGAAGTCCCACACCATGCCGTCATCGCCGCCATCGGCGTGGCAGCTGGCGCACGACATGTAGTTGTCGCGGCTCATGCGGCGGTCGCCCGCGTTGTAGAAGATCTGCTTGCCGCGCAGCGTGGCCGCGGTCATGGTTTCCTGCGAGACCGTGGCCACCGAGCGCACGAAGTTCGCCGCCCCGCTCTCACCCGACAGCACCGCCGCCACGTCGTGCACCGACACCGTCCGCTCCAGGAAGTTGTTGACGAACAGCCGCTTGCGCGCCGGGTCGAGGTACAGCCCATGGGGCGCACGGCCGACATCGGTGATCTCGCCGCGAACGGCGCGGGTGTACGCATCGACGATCGCGACGCGGTTGCCTTCCATCTGCGCGACGAAGATGTAGTCGCCATTGGGGGAGAACAGCGCGGCGCGAGCCGGTGCACGGTCGTCGAAGTCGAGCTGTTCGGCCGAGACTTCCTTCGCCGTCGTCAGGTCCACCTGCGACAGGATGGAGCGCACGGTGCGGTCGTGCTCCAGGTTCTGGCCATCGCGGAAGCGGCCACGCACGATGTTGTCCTTCTTCGACGGCAGGGCCGCGCGTTTTCCGTCCGGCGAGATCACCACCTGGCTCAGGTAGTTCGGCACGCCGCGGGCACGGCTTTCATCGTCCACCGTGGTGGTGTCGACCTTGAGGGCGACCGTCGTGTTGTTCGTCAAATCAAGCAGGTTGACCTTGAACAGCTGGCCTCCGCTGGCCATCGACTTGAAGCGCGTGACATAGGCCGCTTGCGAATCGGCGGCCACGGCGATGCCACGCACCGTGCCCTTCAGCACCAGGCTGCCGGTGGTGGCGCCGCTGCTGGGGTCGAAGCTCTGCAACGTCGACTTGCTCTCCAGCGTCAGCAGGCCCTTGGTGCGATCGGGTGTGAACACGACGCCGTACGGCCCGCTGCCATAGGGCAGCGACAGCGTGGCAGAGACGCTGCCGTCCGCCGCGTTCAGTGCGACCAGCTTGTCCTCGTCCTGCACGGTGACCCAGATGCGGCCGTCCGGCCCGACAGCCAGCGTGCGCGGTTCGTTGCCGACGCGCACCTCCCACCGCTTGGCCAGGCTCTGCGCGTCGAGCGCGGTGACGGTGCCGCTGTCGGGGTTCACGCTGTACACCGAGTTGGCATCGCCGGTGATGTTGGTGGTGTTGGTGGGCGCCACTGCGGTCACCGGCACGATCACCGTCAACTGGAAGGTGTAGTACGTCTCCTGCCCGTTGGCGTTGCGCACCGTCAGCGTCACGCTGTAGTGGCCTGCCTTGGTGTAGGTGTGGGTGCTGCGCGGCTGGCCCGAAAACGCCGAGCGCGTGCCGTCACCAAAGTTCCAGCTGTACTGCGCCGCGCCGCCGAGCACGGTGGGGTTGAACACCACCTGGCCGTTGACCTGCGCCGGGCCATCGCCGAGGCCCGGGTCGCCCACGACCGGCAGCGAGCGCAGCGCCGCCACGTCGCCATCGCCGAGCTCCCGGCCGAAGACGCGCACGTCGGCCAAGGTGCCGCGGAAGAAGTCGCTGTTGCCCTGGACCTGGCCGAGCGTCTGGAAGCGGTTCTTCAGGCCGAGCGCGCCGGTGCGCCCGGTCGACGAGGTCTTCACGCCATCCACGAACATCTGCTGCGCCCCGGAGGCCGCGTCGCGCGTCATCACCACGTGGTGCCACTGCCCATCGTTGAGGGCGTTGGTCGACTTGGTGCCGGGGTTGCCGTTGCCGGCGTCGCCGACCGAGAGGTTCAGCCGGCCGGTGTTGTCGACCCAGCCCCAGAAGACGTCGTCTGCACCGCCCGACTGGTCGCGCCCGAAGATGCCGGGTGCCGTCCACGGCGCATTCGTGCCTGCCTGGGTGGTCTTGAGGTAGAGGCTGACCGAGGCCGTGCCGGCCAGCACCGACGCCACCGAGTCGTCCTTCAGCGCGACACCGCTGCTGCGCGTCGCGAAATTCAGGCCGATGCTCTCGAACGCGTCGTTGGCGGTCGGCGTGCCATCGTCCTGGCCGATCGGGTCGTCCAGCGTGCTGGCCAGGCTCCAGTGGTGCGCCAGCGCGATGTCGAGCGAATTGCCGGTGGTGAAGGTCGCGCGGTAGTCGGTGCCGATGGCGTTGCGGGCATAGTCTTTCAAGCCGCCGGCGGGCAGGTAGACCTCGTAGGTGGTGTCGGGTTGCAGCGGCTGGCTGGGCGAGAAGTTGACGATGCCCAGCTGCACGCTGTAGGTGCCGGCCAGCGTGTTGCCGCCGACCGGCCGCACGATGAAAGTGCCGCTGTTCACGCTCTCGGGCAGGATGCTGTCGCTCATGCCCAGGCCGATGCGCGAGGTCAGGGCCTGTTGGCGCGAACCGTCGGCCGGCGAGACCTGCTTGACGATCGGCTTGGTCGCGTCGGGCGCCATGGAATGCACGATGAAGCCGCTGCCGGTGCCATGGTCGTTGCCCACGAACACCAGGTTGCCGAATGGCGACACCTGCCCGTGGTCAGAGTGTTCCTCGTTCGGGTCACCGGGCGGGAACAGCTGCCCCTGCCCGACCTCGACGTGCTGCATCGCATTGCTCACGTCAACCTTGTGGACCTTGAACTGCGCCCCCGAGAAGACGTATTGGTCCTGCGTGCCGCAATACAGCTGTTCGTCGATCACCAGGCGGTTGTCGTTGGCGACGAAACGGCTGCGGTCGGACAAATCGAAGCCGACCAGCTTGCCGCCCGTGCCGCGCACCGACGCATACAGCTTGACGCCGTCGAAGCAGGTGGCGTAGTAGAAGGGGTTCGTTCCCAGCGTGTCCAGCACCTTCGGGTTGAGCGGGTCCGAAATGTCCAGGCTCGCGAACCCGTCGGTGCTTTCCATCGACGTCAGCACCATTTGATTGCCCATCGTGAAGATGGGGCCGATGCGGAAGCCGCCGAGTTCGCCCGTGGGCACCGGGTTCGGCTTGCCGGCCCCGCGATTGGCCAGCACGGCATTGGGCGGGTCTCGCGCATCCACGATGTAGATGCCGTCGTTGGCAGACGCCACATAGAGGTACGGTGCCTGCCACCACAGCTGCCAGCTCACGTTGGAGTAGTCACCGCGGTCGACCGTCGACAGGCGCACCTTCTTCACCTGCTTGATGTCGTTGATGTCGGAGAAGTCCCAGAACTCCACGCCCTTCGTGCTCTGGATCGCGACATAGTTCTTGCCGCCGATGGTGGCCGTGCCGAACGAATGCGCCTCGCGGAACTCTGCCGTCCGCCCTTCGGGCTCGTAGATCCGCTTGACCAGCTTGAGCGCCCGCGGATTCGACACGTCGTACAGCAGGAAGCCGCCGGGGCCGTCGCCGCTGTCCGGCGCAAACAGCGTCAGGAAGTAACCATTCAGCATGATGCCCACGTTCGTGCCGTAATCCTTGCGGCCCGGATAGGTCGGCGGCACGCCCTGGTCATCGCGCCGGATCAAGGACACGGCAGTGAACAGTTCAGCCTGGTTGTAGCTGAGGTTGCCGAGGCCGGGGCCGCCCAGCGGCAGCAGCGGCGCTTTCGGCTCGCCAATGACCACGCCCAGCTCACGCAGCGTCACCATCAGGATCTGGCTGGTGACCGCGGCATGGCTGACCAGCGCGGCCACGATCAGCCCCAGCACCACAAAGACAGGCTTGAGTTTCAACACCGAAGTTCTCCTCGCGTTCGAGACCGGGCGGGGATTTGCCGCCGGCCTTCTGGTCGTCATGGAACACACAGCGGGGAGAAAGCCCCTCCCCTTGGGCTGAGCGCCGCGTCGGCGGCGCCGCTTAAGCCGTGACCTCGCGCCCTTCGCGGGCCGCAGCGGACGTTTGGTACAGATCCCACGCGGCCTCGGCACTCGCACCGCGATGCACCATCGCCATCAGCGCCTTCACGACGGCCGATGGGTCGGGGTGCTGGTAGACGTTGCGGCCGTAGACCATGCCGACAGCGCCCTGGTCGAGCAGCGTGCGCGACTTGGCAAATACCTGCCGCAGATCCTCTTTGCCACCACCCCGCACGAGCATCGGGCAGCGTGCCGCCTGCACGACGCGGTGGAACTCGGCCGGGTCGGCGGTCGGGTCGGCCTTGACGATGTCGGCCCCCATCTCGCGCGCCAGCCGCACCAGCGTGACGATCTTGTCGGCATCGCCGTCGACCATGTAGCCGCCGCGCTGGTTGTTCGGCGCCATCACCAGCGGCTCGATCATCAGCGGCATGCCGTAGCGGTCGCAGTCGGCCCGCACGCGCGCGATGTTGGCCACGCACTGGCGAAACAGGTCCGGCTCGTCGGGCAGCATGAACAGATTGACCACGACGCAGGCGGCGTCGAGCTGCACCGCCGGCAGCACCGGGTCCTTCTCGTTCTGCAGCACCGCCCACATCACGCGGTGCGCTACGGCGTTGTAGGGGTTGCCCATGTCCAGCCGCATCACCAGCGCTGGCTTGTCGCGGCTGGGGCGATGCTGCAGCAGGTCGGCCTGGCCGAAGTTGAGCTGGATCGCGTCGGGGCCCGCGGTCACCAGCTGGTCCATCACCTGACCCATGTCTTCCAGCCCTTGCAGGAAGCTGGGCTCGTTGCACACGCCGTGGTCGACGGCGATGTCGAGGCAGCGGCCGTGGCGCAGCAGGCGGCCCAGGCGCGGCTGTTTGTGGTCGGACATTCCTCTCACTCCTTGATTCGTGTCGGGTTCACCAGTTCGTCACCGCGTTCAGGTGACGATCGGCCGCGCCTTCGATCTGCAGCAGGTCATCGGCGCTCAGCTGCACGCGCGTCGCCCCGGCGTTGTCGATCGCCTGCTCCGCATTGCGTGCGCCGCACAGCGCCACGGTCACGCGGCCGCGCGCGGTGGTCCAGGCGATCAGCAACTGCGCGAACGAGCACTGCAGGCGTGCGCGCACGGGCTCGATGTCGGCGAAGAAGGCGTTGAACTTCTGGCGATTCGCGGCAGAGAAACGCGGGTTGCCGTTGCGCTGGTCGTCGCCGTTGAAGCGGCGCTGCGGGTCGATCGGGCCAGCGAGCAGCCCGAGCGCCAGCGACGAGTAGCCGAGCACCGCGATGTCGTGCTGCTGGCACAGCGGCACCAGCGCCGATTCGATCTCGCGGTCGATCAGGCTGTAGCGTTCCTGGATCGCGTCGACGGAGCCATGCTTCAGGTACTCGGTCAGCGTCGGTGCATCGACGTTGCTGACGCCGATCGCGCGGATCTTGCCCTGGCGCTTCAGATCGAGCAGCGCACCCATCGTCTCTTCGACTGGCGTCTTCGCGTCCTGCCAGTGGGTGATGTAGAGGTCGATGTAGTCCGTCTGCAAACGCTTCAGGCTCTGCTCGATCTCGTGGAAGATCGATTCGCGGCCGAGATGCCGGTAGACGGGCTGCCCCTCTTCGTCGAAGAAGTGCGTGCCCTGCTGCGTGTGCCAAACCAGCCCGCACTTGGTGGCGATGGCGGCGTCGCTTCTTCGCCCCGCCAGCGCCTGGCCGACCAGCGTCTCGGCGTGGCCCAGGCCATAGGCCGGTGCGGTGTCGATCAGGCTGACGCCCGCATGGAGCGAGGCGCGGATCGCGTCGATCGCGGCCGCGTCATCGCTGCCGCCCCACATCCAGCCACCCATGGCCCAGGTGCCCAGGCCCACGCTCTCGCAGGCGACGCCCGACGAGCCCAATCGTGTTGATGTCATCGCAAGATCTTCTTGACGTTGAGGAGATGGTCGACTGTGACGGCCACCAGCAGGATCAGGCCCTTGATCACGTCTTGCCAGTACGGCGAGACATCGAGCAGGATCAGCGAGCTGCTGACCACCGACAGCAACGCCAGGCCCAGCACCGCGCCCAGCACCGTGCCCGAGCCGCCCTTCAGGCTCGCGCCGCCGATCACCACCGCAGCGATCGCGTTCAGCTCCATGCCGATGCCGAAGGTGGGCGTGGCGGCACCGAAGCGCGCGGTGTAGATCACGCCGGCCAGCCCCGCCATCGTCGAGCAAAGCACGGTGACCCAGAACTTCACGTGGCCGGTGCGGATGCCTGAGTACAACGCCGCCTTCTCGTTGCTGCCGGTGTAGAACACCTTGCGCAGCAGCGTGGCGCGGCGCAGCGCGAAATCGCTCGCCGCGACGATCACCGCGAAGATCAGGATCACCACCGGGATGCCGCCGAGCGCCCCCTGGCCGATGAACTTGAACTCGGGCGGCAACGAGAACAGCGATTGCGGCGTGCCCTGCGTGAGCGCCAGCGACATGCCGCGCACGATCACCATGAAGGCCAGCGAGGCAATGAAGTGGCTCAGGCCGATGCCGGTGACGCAGCCGCCGATCATGGCGCCGATGAGCGCGCTGCAGGCAATGGCCGCCAGCCCGGCCGTCCACGGGTCGAGCCCCATCAGGAACAGCTTGCCGGTGATCACCATCGCCAGGCACACCACCGAGCCGACCGAGAGATCGATGCCGCCGACGATCAGCAGCACCGTCATGCCGACGACGACGATGCCCTCGATCGAGAACGACAACAGCATCGCGCGCACGTTGTCCCAGGTCAGGAAGTACTCCGACGCGAAGCTCATCACGACGCACGGCGCCGCGATGATCAGCAGCAAGCCGGCTTCGCGCAGCTTGATCGGGCTGGTCTTTGCTCGCGGTGCAGAGGTCCCCTGCCCAGTCAATACCGGCGGCGCCACGGTTTCAAGCTTCGACATCCAACAGCTCCTTCGCCGCGAGGCCAGAGGCCAATCGCAGCAGACGTTCTTCGCTCATCTCGCCCGCCGTCACCTCACCGGCGACGCGGCCTTCCCGGATGACCAGCGCGCGGTCACACAGGCCGATGATTTCGGGCAGTTCCGACGAGATGACGATCACGCCGACGCCCTGGTTGGCGAGCTCGCGCAGCAGGTGATGGATTTCGGACTTGGCGCCGACGTCGACCCCGCGTGTCGGCTCGTCCATCAGCATCAGAACCGGGTGCGTGGCGAGCAGCTTGGCAATCGCGACCTTCTGCTGGTTGCCACCCGACAGGCTGGCCACCTCGTTGGCGAGGCCGGGCGTCTTGATGTTCAGTTGCGAGACCAGCTCTTCGCTCAAGGCCAGTTCGGCGGAACGCCTCAGCAGCCCCCAGCGTGAGCTGACCAGCCGCGACGCCATCGACGAGATGTTCTGCGCCACCGACAACTCGAGGAAGACGCCGGCCGCCTTGCGGTCTTCGCTCAGGTAGGCGATGCCGTGGCGCAGCGCGTCGCTGTACTGGCGGATCACCAGCGGCCGGCCGTTCAGCCGCATGCTGCCTCGGCGTGCCGGGCGCAGGCCGCACACCATCTCGGCCAGTTCGGTGCGACCGGCGCCCATCAGCCCGGCGATGCCGAGCACCTCGCCGCGTCGCAGCGAAAACGAGATGCCGCGCACGCACTCGCCGTCACCGATGTCTTCGACCTCGAGCAGCGGTGTCGCACCGACGTCGACATCGACCTTCGGCGGAAAGTAGTTGCCGAGGTCGCGGCCGACCATCGCCCGCACCAGCACATCCGGGTTCACGTCGGCAATCGGCGCGCACAACACATCGCGGCCATCGCGCAGCACCGTGGCGCGGTCGCAATGCGCAAAGATCTCGGCCATGCGGTGGCTGATGTAGATGATGCCGATGCCCTGCGACTGCAAGTCGTGCAACACGCGGAACAGCGCGGCCGACTCGACCTCGGTCAATGCCGCGGTGGGCTCGTCGAGGATGAGCACCCTGCACTCCAGCGTCAGCGCCTTGGCGATCTCGACCAACTGCTGGTGGCAGATGGGCAGGTCGTCGACGCGTCGGTCGGGCGCAATGTCCTGCCCCAGCTTCGCCAGCACACGGGCGGCGCGTTCGTTCAGCGCGGCGTAGTCCATCCACGCGCCGGCACCGGCCCCGGTCTCGTGCATGAAGATGTTCTCGGCCACCGTCGCATCGCCGCACAGCGCGATTTCCTGGTGCACCAGGCCGATGCCCAGTCGCATCGCTTGCGCCGGGCCGTCGATCACCACCTTCTCGCCATCGAGATAGATGTCGCCCCCGTCGGGCTGGTGGATGCCGTCGATGATCTTCATCAGGGTCGACTTGCCGGCACCGTTCTCGCCGCACAGCGCGTGGATCTCGCCGCGGCGCAGCGAGAAGTGCACCCCGGCCAGCGCACGCGAAGCACCGAAGTGCTTCGCGATGCCACGCAGCTCGAGCAGCGGGGGCGACATGAAGCTCATTCGTGCCCCCTACGGTGCTGAGCACCGATCCCCCCGAGGGGGAGCGAGCGCCTACGGAACGGCCGGGCGGCGCTCATTCGTTGATGCCCTTGGTGCCGCGGCGCGCGAGGTACTTGTCCCAGTAGAAGTCGTCGGCGTTGGCCTTGCTGACGATCGACAGCCCGTTGTCGAGGAACGGCACCGCCATCGGGTTGGCACCGGCGCGCTTCGCGTCGTTCATCGGGTCGATGAGCTGCGCGTTCCTGGCCAGGAACAGCAGCATCATCCCCATGTAGCCCTGCACGCCCTGGTTCGGGTTGATCGCGCCGAACACGTCGCCGGACTTGATCATGTCCAGGATCTTGGCGTTCACGTCGCAGCACATCACCCGGATGTTCTTCTTCGTCTCGACCTTGGCCTGCGCCGCACCAAGCGCCGAGTTGGCCTCGGGCATGAAGATCGCGCCCAGGTTCGGGTTGGCTTGCGCGAGGCTCAGCGTGGCCTGGTAGGCCTTGTTCGGGTCCTGGTTGCTCGCGGCGCGGCCCACCAGCTTCATGCCGGGGTGCTTGGCCTTCATGCGGTTGACGAAGGCGGCCACGCGGCGGTCGTGGTTGTCCTGGCCGGGGTTCTCGAGCACCGCGTAGTCGCCCTTGTCGCCCAGCGCCGTGGCGATCGCATCGGCCGCATACGAGCCTTCGCGCTCGTTGTCGGAGGTGACGAACGACACGCGCTTGGAGTTCGGCGAATCGGCCGCGAAGGTGACCACCGGGATGCCCATCGCCGCCGCGCGGTTGATCGGCTCGATGAACGGATCGGGGTTCATCGGGTGCAGCAGGATGCCGGCCGGCTTGCGCGCCAGCTCCTGCTCGAACGAGGCCAGCTGCTTGTTGACGTCGTACTCGGGCGTGCCGCTGTAGCGCGTCTTCACGCCCAGCGTGCGGCCGAGCTGCTTCATCATCTCGTAGACGGGGAACCAGTACTCGACACCCGAGACCATCACGTTCATCACGTAGACGTCGCTGGCACTGCCATGCAGCCCTGCCGCAGCGGCGGTTTGCGCGAATGCGCCGGTGGCGCCCAACATGCCGGTGCCCGCCACGGCGGCGGTCTTCAAGAAATCTCGCCTCATCGCTGTCTCCTGTGTTCGCCGATCTCGCGGGCGACCTCGTTTTGCTGACCAGCCTTCGCCCTGTTTCGGGTCGAATGGCGATTCGTTGTCATGACATCTACAGAATATCGACTAGACTTTTTCTGGACAACCTAGGGGAAACACGCGATGCATCGCCGATCAAGAGCAATGACGATGTTATGACATGAAAACAGACATCTTCATCGGCATCGACATGGGCTCCAGCAGCCTGAAGGCCGTCGCTTTCGAGGCAGGCAGCGGCGCGACGCTGGCCGCTGCAGGCGGCCCGCTGCCCCACCTGCGCAAGTCGGATGGCAGCTGCGAGCTCGCCGAAACCGCCTTGCGCGCTGGGCTGACGCAGGCGCTGCAAGGGGTCTCGCGGCAGCTCGGCTCGCGTGTCGCGCAGTTGCGTGCCATCGGCTGCACCGGCCACGGCGCCGGCCTCTACGCGTTGAGCGCGCAAGGCGATCTGCTGCGCGGCTGCGCGGTCGCCTCGACCGACCAGAGAGCCGCCGCGCGTGCGCAGGCGCTGGCCCACGCGCACGGCACGGCCTTGTTCGACGAGGTGGGGTGCGAACCCTGGGCGGGCCAGCCGACACTGATCGCGGCAGAGCTGCTCGCCACCGGCGCACTGCAGCGGGGCGAGATTCGCCACCTGCTGTTCGCGAAGGACTACCTGGCCTTTTTGCTGAGCGGCGAGATGGCCACCGATGCCAGCGACGCGAGCACCGCAGGGCTCTTGTCACTCGGTACCGGCCGCTGGTCGTCGGCCGCATTCGAGGCCACCGGCCTGAGCGATCTCGTCGCGCATGCATTGCCACCGTTGGTGCCAAGCGGCACCCCGGTCGGCCGGCTGCAGCCGGCACAGGCTGCCGAATTCGGCTTGCCCGCCGGCGTGCCGGTGGTCACCGGCGCGATCGACCTGCTGGCCTCGTTGCTGGCCGTGGGCGCCGCCGGCCGGGGGCAGCAGGTGGCCGTGCTCGGCACCTGGTGCGTCAACGTCGTGGTGGCGCCGGTGCGGCAGGTGTTGCCGCCGGTCGCCGCCATCGTCGACGCCGGCTTGCCGGGTGATCGGCTCTACATGGAGAACAGCCCTTCGTCGATGGCCAACATCGCCTGGCTCGCGCGCACCTTGCAGTTCCCCAGTGCGGCCGCGGTGGTCGACTGCGCGATGTCGGTGCCGCTCGGTGCCGAAGGCCTGCGCTTTGCGCCCTTCATCAATGGCGGCGGCCCGTTCCCTGGCGCCAAGGCCGGCTTCATCGGCCTGGCCCCTCACCACGGGCGGGCCCAGATGGCGCGTGCCGTGGTCGACGCGGTGATCGCGCTGCACGCACACCACCTGGCTCGACTCAGCGCGTTAGGCCTTGGCAGGCATGGCCACGTGGCCGCGCTGGGCGGTGGCGCCCGCGACGTGCGGCTGGTGCGTCTGCTGGCCTCGATGCTGGGCCACGCGGTCGAGCGCTGCGGCGACGACGAAACCGGCGCGCGCGGCGCCGCGTTGCTGGCCGCGCAATCGCAAGGCGCTGCGGAAGACACCCTGCCGGCCCCGCGAGACAGGGTTGAGCCGGACACCGCGGATCAGGCCCATCAGGCGTTCTGCACGGAGTTCGTCTGCCTGATGGAAGGCCTGGCACCCGCATTCGCCCACCTGGCCGGGGGGCAGCGATGAGCGTCGAGGGCCTGGCCTGCCAACGGCCCGCCTCGCTGGCCGGCCGGCATTTCTCGGTGGTGATCGTGGGCGCGGGCATCAACGGCGTCGGCGTGTTCCGCGACCTGTCGCTGCAGGGTGTCGACTGCCTGCTGGTCGACAAAGGTGATCTGGCATCGGGCGCCAGCAGCGCGCCGTCGCGCATGATCCACGGCGGCCTGCGCTACCTCGAGCATGGCTCGTTCTCGCTGGTGGCCGAAGCCACGCGCGAGCGCAACCTGCTGTTGCGCAACGCGCCGCACCTGGTGCGCCCGCTGAAGACGGTGATGCCGCTGGCCAACCGCTTCGGCGGCTTGTTGAGCAGCCTGCTGCGCTTCGTCGGCATTTCGGTGTCGCCGGGCGCCCGCGGCCTGTTCGTGGTGCGCCTGGGCCTGCATTTGTACGACCTGCTGGGCCGGCGGCTGCAAGTGATGCCCGGCCACACCACCGGGCGCGTATCGCCACGAGACGCAGCGCTGTTCCGGCCGGGCGTGCGCTGGTCCGCCACCTTTTACGACGCGTGGATCAGCCACCCGGAATGGCTGGTGCTCGAGCTCATGGTCGACGCTTGCCGCGATCAACCGCAGTCGGCCGCCAGCAACTACTGCAAGCTCGTCGGCTGCGAGGGCAAAGCGCTGACCCTACGCGACGAACTGTCGGGCGAGACGGTGCAGGTGACCGCCGATGTGGTCGTCAATGCCACCGGCGCCTGGCTCGACCGCTGCGCCAACCTGATGGAGGGCGAGGACGCCCGGGTGATGGGCACCAAAGGCTCGCACCTCGTGCTCGACCACCCCACGTTGCGCCGCTTGCTCGACGGGCGCATGGCCTACTTCGAAGCCTCGGATGGCCGGGTGTGCATCGCCTATCCGTTTCTCGGCCGTGTGCTGGTGGGCTCCACCGACATCCCGATCGACAACCCGGACGAAGCGGCCACCGAGCCGGCCGAGGTCGACTACCTGTTCGGCGTGCTGCGCGAGATGTTCCCGCGCCTCGCCTTCGAGCGCAGCCAGGTGCTCTACACCTATGTGGGCGTGAGGCCCCTGGCCCGCTCCAGCGCCAACAAGCCCGGCGGCATTTCACGCGATCACAGCGTGGTGCTCGACCCGCCCAACGGCAAGCGCGGCATCCCGATGATCGGCCTGGTCGGCGGCAAATGGACCACCTTTCGCGCGCTCGCCGAGCAGGCGACTGACGAAGTGCTGAAGCAACTCGGCCGGCAGCGGTCTCGCTCGACCGATGGCTTGCCGATCGGCGGTGGCGGGGCCTGGCCGGGCCATGCCAAGGCGATGGAGGCCTTCGTCGCGCAGATCCAGGCAGCGAGCGGCGTGAGCCGACAACGCGCCAGCGACCTGATCGCCCGTTACGGCACCCAGGCGCTGCCACTGGCCGAGCGCTTCACGCGTGATGGCGATGCGCCACTGGTGGCCGGCTACTCGGCGGCCGAGTTGCGCTACCTGTGCCGTGAAACCGGTGTGGTTCACCTCGACGACCTGGTGATCCGCCGTACGCTGCTGGCCATCAGCGGCCTAGTCACCGATGCGGTGCTCGCCGACGTGGCCAGGTTCGCCGCCGAAGCACTGGGATGGGACGCGGCCCGGCGAAGCAACGAGCTCGCCGCCTGCACTGCACTGTTGCGCGAACATCACGGCGTATCGCTGACAGCGCCGGTGGCAGCCGAACGCCACACGACGACGACTTACGATTCGCCATTGCCCACCACACTCTCCACCAGCGTCTCCACGTGAACCCGAGCACCTACGATTCGATGCAAGCACTGCCCGTTCTGGACCGCAATGCCGGTGCGCCGTTGTGGATGCAGTTCAGAGATTCACTGCGCGGCCGCATCCTGCAAGGCGATCTCGTTGTGGGCAGTAAGCTGCCCACCGAGGCCGAGTTCGGCGAGCAGTTCGGCATCTCGCGCATCGTCGTGCGCGAGGCGCTCGCCGATCTGGTGCGCAGTGGCCTGATCTACAAGATCCGCGGCCAGGGGGCCTTCGTGGCGGCACGCGAGCGCGACGAAGACTTCGTCTCGACCGTGCTCGGCTTCTCGGACGAGATGGCCCGCAAGGGCCGCACGGTGCGCACCCAGGTGCTGCGGCAGGAGCTTCGCGCACCGACCGAATACGAGGCCCAACAACTCGCGCTGACCGGCGACGCGCAGGTCGTCGCGCTCAGGCGCCTGCGCAGCGTCGACGGCGAGCTCCAGCTGCTGGTAACGACCACCGTGCCGGCCGACCTGGCGCCCGGCCTGCACCGCACGCGGCTGGAAAATCGCTCGCTCTACGACGTGCTGCGCCGGCAATACGGCCTGCGCATCGTGCGCGCCGAACGGTGGATCGACGCCATGCTGCCCGATGCCGAAACCTGCGAACTGCTGGGTGTGTCGACGCAGGAGCCGCTGCTGCGGATCGAATCGATCGCCTATGGCGCCAACGGCCGCCCCTTGGAACACTACGAAGCCCTGCACCGCTGCCAAGCCAGCCGGCTGCATGTGAAGACGACGACCTGACGTCGCAGGACGATCGAGTCGCGCGGCCGGCTAACGGTCCGCGCACGAAGGCGATCGCCCTTTGGCCGCCGGAACACCGTGATGCGTGTCGTGCCTGCCGGCGCCGCTCCCGTACACTCTGCCCCATGCGTTCCGGCACGAGCCCCAGCACCTGCCCCGGCGAATTCGTCGGGTCTCGCGCCGCCGCGCCCAAATCCAAAAAACAAAAGCTCGTCTGACCGGAGCTTTGGTTCCGTCGTCGGATGAGCGACGGAACCCCACCAAGGCCGCTCGTCTGCGGCCCGTGCAATCCCAGCTGAATCCGTCGACGGTTTTTCCATCGGTCAAACCATGGAGATTCCAATGCAGGATTTCACCGGCATCTGGGTGCCGCTCGTCACCCCCTTTGTCAATGGCACCGTCGACCTTGACGGCCTGAAGCGCCTGGTCGCCCACCTGGGCAACAAAGGCATCACGGGCCTTGTCGTGTGCGGCAGCACTGGCGAGGCGGCATCGCTCGACGAGGCCGAGCAACTGGCCGTGCTGCACACCGTCATCGAAGCCCGCGGCGAGCTGCGGGTGGTGATGGGCGTCTCGGGTGTCACGCCGGCCGGCGTGGCCAGGCGGTTGCAGGAACTGGCGGGCCTGCCGCTGGCGGGCGTGCTGGTGCCGCCGCCCTACTACGTCAAGCCCTCCCAGCAAGGCGTGGCCGATTTCTACACCACCGTGGCCGACGCGTCGCCGCACCCCGTGGTGCTCTACGACATCCCCGGCCGCACGGGGGTGCGCATCGAGACGGCCACCATGCTGCGCCTGGCGGCACACCCGCGAATCCGCGCGGTCAAGGATTGCGGTGGCGACATCGAGCACACCCAGGCGGTCATCGACGATGGTCGCCTGCAGGTGCTTTGCGGCGACGACTCGCGCATCTTCGTGAGCCTGTGCCAGGGTGCGGCAGGCGCCATCGCGGCCTCGGCCCACCTTCGCCCTGATCTCTTTGCCGATCTGCACCGCCTGCTGCAGCACGGCGAGCTGCAGGCGGCGCGCGGACTGTGGAAGGCGCTCTGGCCCTTGACGCGCGCACTGTTCGAAGAGCCCAACCCAGGCCCGCTCAAGGCCGCGATGGCGTGGCGCCTGGATCTGGGCAACGAGCTGCGCGCGCCGATGACCCCCGCTTCGCAGAGCCTGGCGCAACGCATCCACACGACGCTCGACGCGATCGATGCCGCGTGGCCCCCTAAAGCTCTTGAAGGCGTCTGACCGAACGGGGGGTGACCCCCATGCCCGCATCAACCCGCCAAATCGGGACTCGGCCCCCGTTCGAGCAATGTCGACAGCGCAATCTGCGTGCGTGTTCCTTCCACGCCCTCGACCCCATGGATCTTTGCCAGCAGGGCCTCCAGTGCCTGCGTATCCCGAGTGCGCACCTTGAGCAGGATGCCGCTCTCGCCGGTCACGGTATGGATCTCCTCGATGTCGGCCAGCGATGACAACGCGGCGACCTGACGAGCCCGCTTGACGGTGTTGGTGATGACCTGCACGAAGCACAGCAACGGGCGGCCCAGCTTCGGGCCATCGAGCCGTGCCACGGTGCCGAGGATGACGCGGTCGCGCTTGAGCCGCTTCACTCGCTCGTGCACGGCGGGTGCCGAGAGATGCAGGGCTTGCCCGAGTTCGGTGTAGCTCAGCGTGCTGTCGCCCGCCAGCAGCCCTAACAGCCTTCGGTCAACGTCGTCCAGGCGGGCCGCCGTGGCGCCTTCTTGCTGAAGCCCATTCGTATTTTTGGCCATGTGAGTCAAAGTGCTGTCTTTGTTGAATGCTATTCCAGAGAATGAAAAAACCGCGGAACAGCATTCAATGGAATTCTAATGACTCATCAGTTGAACTCCCAGCACCTGGCAGCTGCACCGAAAGCCGGCCCGCCCAGTCGCCTGCTCGGAGACGTCACGCCACAGGCGTTCGTCGAGGCCGTGAGCCGTGTGGGCGATCACCGGCAGCAGCAACCCATGCAGCGCGCGGTGCAGGTCATCGACGCGGCCGGCGCCGCGGGCCTGCGCCACATGGGCGTGCCAACCGCGGGGCGGCCGTTGAACGACGTGATCACCCAGTTGCTGCAAGACATCAACCCGTGGCGCGCGAAGATGGACCATCCCCGCTTCTTCGCCTTCATTCCCGGCCCTGCCTCGCCGCTGTCGGCACTGGGTGACCTGGCCACGGCCATGCACAACGCCCACGCCGGCAGTTGGCTGCAGAGTTCGGGGCCGAGCGCGGTCGAGGCGGGGCTCATCGAATGGCTCGCCTCTCGCGTGGGTCTGCCAGCCTCGGCAGGCGGACTGTTCGTCTCCGGCGGCTCGATGGCCAACCTCACCGCGCTCACCGTGGCACGCGACCGGAAACTCGCGCCGCACGAGCGGCCGTTCGCGGTGGCCTATGTGTCGGAGCAGACGCATTCCTCTGTCGCCAAGGGCCTGAAGATCATCGGCTTCCTGCCCGATCAGATCCGGCGCATGCCGACCGACACGGCGTTCCGCATGGACACGGCCGCGCTGGCCAGCGCCATCGACCAAGACCTCGCCACCGGCCTCAAGCCCTTCGTCGTGATTGCCAGTGCAGGCACCACCAACACCGGCAGCGTGGATCCGCTGCGCGCCATTCGGACGTTATGCGACCGACATGGCCTGTGGATGCATGTCGATGGCGCCTACGGGGCATCGGCTGCCCTGTCGCCGGCCCATCAGCCTCTTCTGGACGGGATCGGCGAGGCAGACAGCCTCAGCTGGGATGCGCACAAGTGGCTGTTTCAGACCTACGGCTGCGGCATGGTGCTGGTGCGCCATCGCGAGCATCTCACGCAGACGTTCCACACCCGGCCCGAATACCTGCGTGACGCGCACGTCGATGCAGACCAGATCAACTACTGGGACTTGAGCGGCGAGCTGACAAGGCCGGCGCGCGCGATGAAGCTCTGGCTGACACTGCAGGTGCTGGGCTCGCAAGCGATGGGCGAAGCCATCGCGCATGGCTGCCAGTTGGCGCAATGGGCCGAAGACGAATTGCGCAGGCATGCCCACTGGGAAATCGTATCGCCTGCCCAGCTGGCCATCATCACCTTCCGCATGTCGCCTGCGGGCCTGTCGCCGGCGGCGACCGATGCGCTGAATCGCGCGATCTCGCAACGCGCGCTCGACGAGGGCTTTGCCACCGTGCTGACGACCCAATTGAAAGGCCGCACTGTCCTGCGCATCTGCTCCATTCACCCGGACGCCACCGAAATGGACATGCGAGAAACGATTCGCAGGCTGGACGCCTACGGTGCCGCGGAGATCGCCATGCTCGGCGCCATGCCGTTCAGATGATGCGGGAAAAGCTCGTTGGGGCGTCGCTGCGCAACGCAATGCTGGTGGCCGTGCGCGTCCCATGCCAGACGGTTCGAAATTTTTTCGTCTTCAGGTGGTTTGAAGTTGATGTCGCCTGCCCTATGAGCAGGGCTCGGGGTGACGACGTAGGCGCCTCCGCGGCCGCCTTGTTCGACAAATTAGAAGGTGGCGCTGCGATCGCCTTCCGCGTCAAAGACACGGGCAGGCGAATTGCCGCTTGAAGCCTGCAAAGGAGCAGCGAACATGAACACCGAGCACCCAAACCGTGATCAAGACAACAGCAGCACCCCCACGCCAATGTCACCCGGCGACCAGGCCCCACCCGGCACGTCAGGCACGGGGGAAGGCGTGTGTCCGGCCTGTGGTGGCAGCGGCCACACGGCCCATGGCGAGTGTCCCGTCTGCGAAGGCACTGGCAAGGTCACTGTCGGCATCGGGGGCGCATAGGTGGTCGGGCAGGTACATCCATTGCCGAACCTGGAGAGCGCTTCTCCAAGCAGGCACAGCCCGGTGCCGGCATTGCAAGCGCGCTAACAGGAGCTCACATGAACAAGTTCACCATTCGATTGACCGCCGCTGCCACCGCCTGCCTTGTTGCTGCTGGCGGCATTGCCGTCGCGCAGACCACCAGCCCGTCGACAGACACGCAGTCGCAAGGCAGCACCAGTACCAGCAGCACCAGCGGCAGCAACACTGGCAACCCCGCGGGGACGCAATCGCCGAACCCAACGACTTCGGGTTCGAACACCTCTTCTTCGACCGGCTCGCCAACGACCAACGGTGTGACGTCGAACATGGGCAGCTCGGGGACTGGCACGTCGAACAGCGGCACGACCTCGACCAACTCGACCAGCGATAGCTACAACTCCAGCAACACCGGCAGCAGCTACTCCGGCACCAGCGGCACGACGAGCTCGAGTGGCAGCGACAGCTCGCTGACACCCCGTGCAGACCGCAACTGAAGCCGTGGTCCTCGGGCGATCCGCGGGCGCTTGAGCCCGCGGACGCCTTGAGTGCGAAGTTCAAGATTTTCTGGGGAGATCACCATGGAGCTACTGACCTTTGCCGTCATAGGCGCGCTGCTCGGCGGAGCGGTCAGCCTGTTTCTTCGTCAGCCAGACGGCGCCGCGACTTGGTGGCATGTCGGCGTCGGCACGGCCGGCGCGGTGTTGGCGGGCACGTTGCTCCCATGGGTGATCCAGGCAAACGCCGTCCCCGGCGGCGACACCGACGCACCGAATGTGATGTTTGCCTTGACGGGCGCGGCAGTCGCGCTGTGCCTGTTCCGGTTGATCCGGCGCGTGCGCCAGCAGGCATGAGTTGGCGAGCCGATCCGAAGGCTCGACATGGCAGAGTATCCGGACGAGCATGGTCTCGACAGCATTCGAGACAGGCTGCAGGCGGCGACGGATTCCTTGCCGCTTCAAGTCAAGCTGCTGACCTATTTCGCCGCCGTCGTGCAGGCGCAATCATTCCAGGCGGCGGCCGAGCGCCTGGGTCTCGACAAGACGGTTCTCGCTGACCAGACCGCCCGACTGGAGCGGATCGCCGGCGTGCCGCTGCTCGAGCGGGCCGGTGCACGCGCATGGCCCACCCGCGAAGGCCTGTACCTCTACGAGGAATGTGCCGACATCCTCAACGCGACCGCCGACACCTTCGCTCGACTCGCGCGCGATGGCGCCGGCCCGAACGGCCACCTGCGGATCCTCGCGCCCATCGATTTCGGCGTGCACGTCGTCGCACCGGCGCTGGCCGCCTATGCGGTGCGCCACCCCAAGGTGAGAGCCGAGTTGCAGCTGTCGCCCCGTTTCGTCGAACTCGGCCGCAAAGGCTTCGACGTGGCCTTCCAGCTGGCACCCGATGGCCATGGCAGGCCCAGCCGGCCGGCGGGCCAGTTCGAACAATGGCTCGTCACCTCTGCTGAATCCGCCCGCGGCATGGCGCCGCTGTCGGGCCCGCAGGACCTGCGTGAGCTGCCCTGGATAGGCCACGTCGGGCTGGCCAATGTCGAGGGCTGGCAGTTCTCGCATCCGATCCACGGAAGCTGCACCTTCCACGCCCAGCCCATGGTCACCATCCACTGCGCGGCGGCGGTCGAGAGCTGCCTGACAGCCGGTGCCGGTGTCGGGGTGCTGCCGCATTTCGTGGCCGCCGCAGGCCTTCTCGACGGCCGGTTGGTGCGGCTGCTGCCGGAATGGGCGCTGCCGCCAGGCGAGGTGCATGCCGTCTTCTCGGTCGGGAGGTGCAACCGCGTCGCCGCCGAGGCGCTGGTAAACCTGATCACCGCCTCCGGCGCAGCGGCGGCGCCCGTCAGATGAGACCGGCTGCATCCGGCATTCCGCGGAGCGCGGGGCCGATACACGAGTCGCCTGGCTCGGGCGCATCTGCGCGCCCACGTCCTGAGCTTGTAGCGATCAAAACAGTCGTGTATCGTTCGCTACATGAGCCTTTCCGACCCGTCCTGGCTGCTGCTGGTGGTCTCGCTGCCCACGCAGGGGGCCACGGCGCGGATGCGCATCTGGCGCGCGCTCAAGGCGCTGGGCTGTGCGGCCCTGCGTGACGGCGCCTATCTGCTGCCCGGCGGCGATGAGCGCGACGCTGCGCTGCGTGAACTCGCCGACGAATGCGTACGCGAAGGCGGCACAGCGTGGCTCATGGCCGTGCGGCCGCAGTCCGGCGATGAAGGGGCGGCCTATCGCGGGCTGTTCGACCGGACGGAAGAGTTCGCCGAGCTGCGCAAAGCCTGGAAAGAGGCCAACCGAGGTCTCGGCGCCATGGCGCCGGCCGAGCTGTTGCGCCTGCAGCGCCGACTTCAGCGCGACTACGACGCCTTGCAGGCGATCGACTATTTTCCGAACGACAGCGCGGTCGAGACGCAAGCGGCATGGACCGAGCTCAACCGGCGCATCGATGCGCTGGTCTCGCCCGACGAGCCGAGCGAGGAGCCAGGCGACGTGCCGCGTCTGGATATCGCCAAGTACCGCGGCCGAACCTGGGCCACGCGGCGGCGGCTGTGGGTAGACCGGGTGGCCAGTGCGTGGCTGATCCGGCGTTTCATCGACCCTGAGGCGCGCTTCAAGTGGCTGGCCAAGCCCGCCGACTGCCCCAAGGGCGTGCTCGGCTTCGACTTCGATGGCGCCACCTTCACGCACGTGGGCGACCGCGTGACCTTCGAGACACTGATGTCCAGCTTCGGCCTGGATGAAGACCCTGCGCTGCGCCGCTTGGGGGCGATGGTGCACCAGCTCGATGTCGGCGGCGAGCCGGTGCCGGAAGCCGTGGGCTTCGAAGCGGTGATGGCGGGCGCCCGCGAGCGACTGGACGACGACGACACCCTGCTGGCCGAGATCAGCACGGTGCTGGATTCGCTGTACGCGCACTTTGGGCGTGACCCGGCGCGTGCGAAGAATTGAGACAGAACCCTGAAGGTGAAGGAACCGAGGAGATGAACGAAGTCACGACAAGCGCTGCGCCTGGCCAGGCCAGTGCTGCGCCTTACACCATGTGGCAGTTGGTGCTCTACATGCTGGGCCTCGGCACCTGGGGCTTCGGCGGCCCTGTTGCACTGGTGGGCTACATGCACCGCGATCTGGTCGACGGCCGCAAATGGTTCACCGAGGCAGACTACCGCGAGGGCATGGTGCTGTCGCAGTTGATGCCGGGGCCGCTGGCAGCGCAGCTGGCGATCTATCTCGGCTATGTGCACTACCGCGTGCTCGGCGCGACGCTGGTGGGCCTGGCGTTCGTGATCCCATCCTTCCTGATGGTCGTGGCCATTGGTGCGGCCTATGTCGAATTCGGTGGCATCTCGTGGATGCAGGCCGTGTTCTACGGCGTGGGGGCGTCGGTGATCGGGATCATCACGATGAGTGCCTACAAGCTCGCGACCAAGAGCCTGGCCAAGGACAAGCTGCTGTGGGCCATCTTCGCCGTCAGCGCCATCGTCACGTTCGTCACGCAAAACGAGTGGGTCGGCCTGTTCATCGGCGCCGGCATCCTGGTGTGGCTGCTGCGTGCGCCACCCAAGAACCTCGGCAACAAGCTGCGCAGCAGCGCTGCGGCCTCCGCGCCGATCGTGATAGGCGCCTTGGCGACGTCAACTGACGACAACCGCCTGATGCAGATCGCCGGCTTCTTCGCGTACGCCGGCAGCTTCGTCTTCGGCAGCGGCCTGGCGATCGTGCCGTTTCTCTACAGCGGCGCCGTCGTCGAGCACCACTGGCTGAATGACCGGCAGTTCGTCGATGCCGTGGCGGTGGCGATGATCACGCCGGGGCCGGTGGTGATCACCACGGGCTTCATCGGCTATCTGGTCGCAGGCTTCCCCGGCGCCTGCGTCGCTGCACTGGCCACGTTCATCCCCTGCTACCTGCTCACGATCCTGCCTGCACCGTACTTCAAGAAGCACGGCAAGCATCCCGCCATCGTCGCGTTCGTCGACGGCGTGACTGCAGCGGCTGTCGGCGCGCTGGCGGGTGCGGTCCTCGTGATCGCGCAGCGCTCGATCACCGACTGGCTCACCGCGGCACTGGCGATCGTGACCGCCGGCATCCTGTGGAAGTGGAAGCTGCCCGAGCCGCTGGTGGTGATCGTGGCCGCCCTGATTGGTCTGGTTGCGTATCCGCTGATGAAGCACGCCTGACGCCTTTTGCCCGATCACTTCGCTGAACTTGCGCAAGGAGATCCGAATGAACCCCCGCGCGATCGGCGTGGCCGCCACGGCCCTCCCGGCCGGCGTAGCCGCGCAGCCTGTCAACTTCGACAGCGACCCCGTTGGTGCGGCACCCAGCGGGTTCGGGGCATGGTGCGGCTGCGAGCTTGCTTTGAAAGACAAGGCAGGCCACGCATGAAATGGGTCACCCGCGAACGCCCGAAGATCGACCGCATCGCCTGCCCGTGGTTGATCGCGCGCTTCATCGACGAAGCACCCGAGTTTCTCTACGTGCCGGCGGCTGAGGTGCTGGCCGTGGCCGAGGCCACCGGCGCAGTGCCCTACGACATCCCCGGTGTCGAGATGAGCCACGTCGGAGATCTGTGCAGCTTCGACGCCTTCCTCGCCAAGCACCGGCTCGACGACCCGGCGCTGCAGCAACTGGCCGCGATCGTGCGCGGCGCTGACACCTCGCGGCTGGACCTCACGCCGCAGTCGGCCGGGTTGTATGCGATCTCCTTGGGCCTGTCGCGCCGCTTCGCGGACGATCATGAGATGCTGGCGCACGGCATGGTGATGTACGACGCGCTCTACGCCTGGTGCCAGTCCTGCCAGGCGGAGACGCACAACTGGCCGCCATCGTCGGCGTGACGCGACGTCACGGCAGCCGCAAGCGCCTTGGTGGCCGCATGTCTCGCGGGCCTTGCCGAGACAGCTGAAGACCAGGCGCCTTTTCCCTGCGTTTGCTTCGAGCGCCAGCGTGCGTAAAGTGCTGCGATGGCTTCCACCGCGAACGCTCAACGTCTTCCCGCGCTTCGCGGCGGCTTCCTGGCATTGCTCGCTGCCGCCTTGTTCGGCGCCAGCACGCCGCTGGTCCAGCGCCTGGGCGTCGGCGTCGGAGCTTTCACCACAGCCGGCTTGCTCTACGCAGGCGCCGCCGTTGTCGGCGCGTTGTCCAGGCGGCCCGCAGACCGTGAGGCGCGCCTGGCCAGGGGCGATTTGCAACGGCTGTTGGCCATGGCCTTCTTTGGCGCCGTGCTCGGGCCCGTGGCGCTTGCCTGGGGGCTGCAACGAACCAGCGGCACCAGTGCGTCGCTGATGCTCACGCTCGAAGCGCTGTTCACCGCCCTGCTGGCCTGGCGGCTCTATCGCGAGACGATGGACGGGCGCGTGTGGGCGGCCATGCTGTTGCTGCTGGCCGGGGGGACTGTGCTGGTGCTCGACCAGGCACGAAGCGGTGGCACGCAGCTGTGGGGCGCATTGGCGGTCCTGGTGGCCACGGCGGCCTGGGGCGTTGACAACACCTTGTCCCGAGCGCTGGCCGAGCGTGACCCGAGCCAGGTCGTGATGGCCAAGGCGACGCTCGGTGCCACCGCCTCTGCATTGCTGGCGCTCGCGTTCGAAGAGCCCTGGCCCGCTGCAACGGCCGCGCTCGGGCTGGTGCTGATCGGCGCCACCGGTTATGGTCTGAGCCTGCGGCTGTACCTGTTGGCCCAGCGAGCCTTCGGCGCCGCGCGCACCGGTTCGGTCTTTGCGTTCGCGCCCTTCATCGGTGCCGGCCTGGCGGTGGCCTTGGGCGACCGATCAGCCGGCTGGCCGATGGCCGTCGGCGGCCTGCTGATGCTGGCGGGCGTGGGGTTGCACCTGGCCGAGTCGCATGTGCATGAGCATGAGCACGCTGAGCTGGAACACGAGCATGCCCACCGTCATGACGATGGGCACCACGACCACCCGCACGATCCGATGCCCCGCACCGAGCACAGCCATTGGCATCGCCATGCGCCTGTCCGCCACCTGCACCCGCACGTTCCCGATGCGCACCATGGCCACAGGCACTGAGGCGGCTGGCCGATCAGGCGCGCGGGTTCGATGGAGCGTCGTCTTGCGGCAGACGTGACAACTGCAGCGCCGCCAGCGTTCCGTAGAGTGGCCGTCCGAAGATACGTGAAACACCGCTGGCGACGAGCGCGCAGGCCATCAGCGTCAAGACCATGCCGTGCCCATCCACCATTTCCATCACGATGATGAACGAGGTCAGCGGCGCCTGCGTGGTCGCGGCGAGGAAGCCGACCATGCCCAAGGCCATCAAGGTTGGCGCGTGCGGAAAGCCGGTCAAGGCTGCGAGATCGTGGCCGAGCGCGCCACCGATGGACAGCGACGGCGCAAAGATGCCACCGGGAACGCCCGACCACGCGGTGAGCCAGGTGGCGATGAACTTGAACAGGACGAACACCCCGTTCGGCTCCGCTGCGCCGGCCAGCATCTCGCGCGAGTGCTGGTAGCCGCTGCCGTAGGTTGCGCCACCGGTGACCAGGCCGATCGCCGCGATGGCGACTCCGCACAGGACCGCGAAACCGATCGGGCTTCGCCGGCGCAGTCGGCTGGCGGCATCTTCACCCAGGCCACCAAGGCTGACGGCCAACAGGCGCGAAAACAACCCACCTGCCACGCCCGAGCACAGCGCCACGAGCGTGGCCGGCCAAAGCAGATCCGGGCTCATCGGCCGCGACTGGATCACGCCGAAGTAGGTTGCATTGCCGTACACCGAGACGGCCATCAAGCCCGCGAGAACGATGGCCGCAATCAACAGGCCACTGCTGCGCTGCTCGGGCTTGCGGGAGAGTTCCTCGATCGCGAACATGATGCCCGCCAACGGCGTGTTGAAGGCGGCGGCAATGCCCGCGGCACCGCCTGCCACGAGCAGGCCATGCGGCGTCACGGGCGCTCGCTCGGGCAGCCATCGCCGGGCATGGTGCATGACGCCCGCCGCGATCTGCACCGAGGGCCCTTCGCGGCCCAGCGACAGGCCGAACAAGAGACCCGCAGCGGTCAAGGCGAACTTCGCGCACGACAGGCGCAGCGAAACGAAGAGGCCACGTTGCGCGGCCGGGACAGTCGCTTCCAGGCTTGCCATGACCTGCGGAATGCCGGAGCCCGCGGCGCCGGCAGCGAACCGCCGGGTCAGCCAGGCAATGGCCGCGGCACCGGCCGGCACCCAGACCAGGGGCAGCCAGCGGTTCCAGGCGTGGAGCGCGAAGAACATCTCCAGGGCGCGCTCGGTGGCCCAGGTGAACGCCACGACCGACAAGCCGGCGAACATGGCCGCGACCACGACGACCACACGCGCCTGCCATGTCCGGATGTCACCGAACTCCCGCCGCCAGGCGCGTTGGATCTGAGGATCGATCAAGCCCGTTCTCACTTCATGCACCTATCATCGAAACATGCCGACCACCAAGCCTGTCGCTCTGGCCGAGCGCGACGATCCCAGCGAAGCTCCGGTGCGTGTGCTGCGCCAGTTCAGGCAGGTCTTCAATGCCGTCAAGACCCACTTCCAGATGGTCGAGAAGCGTGCAGGCATCGGCGGCGCGCAACTGTGGGCACTCAGCGTGATCGCGGAGCGTCCCGGCATCGGTGTCAATGACCTGGCCCTGGCGATGGATGTGCGGCAGTCCACCGCGAGCAATCTGGTCCGGGGACTGGTGGGCAAGGGCCTGGTCGATACGTCGCGCAACGGGCCCGACCGCAGGGCGGTGCAGCTGAAGATCCTTCCTCCGGCAAAGCGAATCCTCAGCCAGGCGCCCGGGCCATTCACAGGCGTGTTGCCCAGCGCGCTTGCCAGCCTCGATCCACGCGCGCTGCGCAGGCTCGAGAAGGATCTGGCGGTGCTGATCGAAGCGCTCGGAGCGGACGAGCGCGCAGCCACCACGCCCTTGGCCGACATGTGAACTACTTCGGGGCGCTGCGGCGTGCCGCAGGCAAATGCAATACATTTGTTGCAATATACTTTGATTCGTCTTGACACGCAGGCCGCCCGGCTCTCAAGGCGAAGTTGAAGTAGCAGCGTGAGTCGCCCCAAACCCGTTTCCACCAGCGTCGCCAGCTTCATCCTGACGCGCTTTCCGTCGGTACCGCATCTCGAGGCTGTACTGCAGTTGCGTTCGTCTCCTGCGCACGGCCGGACCGCCCAGGAGATCGCCCGCTCCCTGTACGTGCCCGAGGCGACGGCGATGAAGATCGCTGAATCGCTGGCAGAGGCTGGCCTGCTGTCGAAAGACGGTGCGTGCTACCGCTATGCCGCGACCAACGCGCTGGCCCAGATGATGGACGAGGTGGCGCGGGAGTACGCAGGCAACCTGGTCGCCGTGACCCAGTTGATCCATGGCGGCGAACGCAGGAGGGCGCAGCACTTCGCAGACGCCTTCAAGCTCAGAAAGGACCCATGACGTGGAGAAGGCCATATTTGCAGCTTGCGCCCTTGCTGCCATGTTGTCCGCGTGGCTGCTTCTGCGCGCGTACTCCCGCGGTGGCGCCCGTTTGCTTCTGTGGAGCGGGCTGTGCTTCGGCGGGCTGACGATCAACAACCTTCTGTTGGTCCTGGACAAGACGATCTACGCTGCAGCTGACCTGTCGGTTCCCCGGCTGTTGATCGCACTGATTTCGCTGTGCCTGCTGGTCGGCGGCATGGTGATGGAACACGACCAGTGACCAGCAACCTGCAAGCCGTACTCCTTGGGGCCATTGCCTCGCTGTGCTTCGTGGCAGCCCTGTTCTTCCTGAGGTACTGGCGCAGCACGAGAGACCGCTTCTTTCTCTACTTCGTGGCGGCTTTCCTGATGGAGGGCATCAACCGTTTCGTCGCCGGCTGGACCGGCGGCTGGAGCGAGGATTCGCCCGCCCAATACCTCGTCCGCCTGGTGTCCTACGGCCTGATCGTCGTCGCGATCATCGACAAGAACCGGCCGCCTCGTTGAGCGTTTCGCCAGAGCCCCGATGTCCCACATCTCACGTCGACACCTTCTCGTTGGCATGTCCGCTTCGGCCGCACCCATGGCCTTCGCAGCAGACCCGCGACAGATCAATGCGATCCTGCAAGTCGACAAGCTGGAAGCCGCGATCGGCGCGCGCATCGGTCTGTGGATCATGGACACCGCGACCAGGGAGACCTGGACGCACCGCGCCACTGAACGCTTCCCGCTTTGCGGCACCTACAAGCTCATCGCCTGCGCAGCGCTGCTGGCCCGCGCAGACCAAGGCAAAGTCGACCTGTGGTCCCGCATTGCCGTTGAAGAAGCCGATTTGCTGCCCGCCTCACCCGTGACGCGCCACCATGTCGGCAAGGACGGCCTGACCCTGGCCCAGCTGTGCGAGGCCGCGCTGGCCCAGAACGATCACACGGCGGGAAATCTCGTTCTGCAGCGGGTGGGTGGCCCTCAAGGCGTGACGCTGTTCATGAGGGACCAAGGGGACTCCGCTTCCAGAAGCGACCGCCCTTCCCCGGCGGTGATGGAAGCGCTTGCCGGCGATCCTCGGGACACGACGACGCCATGCGCCATGGGCGAACACCTCAAGGCATTCCTGTTTGGCCAGACCCTGTCGCCGGCTTCGCGACGGCTGCTTTTCGCCTGGCTCCTCGCGAACCGGACCGGTGACGATCGCTTGCGGGCACGGCTGCCAGCAGGCTGGATCGTGGGCGACAAGACTGCCGTGGGTGGCAATGGGTCTCTCAACGACGTGGCGGTCATCTGGCCACCGAACCACAAGCCGTTGATTGCAAGTGTCTTCGTGACATCGGCGCCTGCAGAGATGGAGCGGCGCAATGCGGTCGTCGCGCAGATCGGCAGTCTGCTTCCGAATCTGTTGGCCAGGCGAGGAACAGCCTGATGCTCGGGTGCTTGCGGTCATCGGCCCGGATGTGTCGCGAGCGGCCCCTCAGCCGCAACGGCTTTGAGGGTTCTTTCGCATCTGCGGCGCGGGCGAACGCGCACATGCCGCAGGCAGTACCAGGAGGCTCGTCATGAGACATCTTGACCACAGGTCCGATTTCCCGGGCCCAGCTTGCGTCGCTCGATTCATGGCCGCAGGTCTTGCGCTCCTGCTGTGTGCCCTTGCCTGCCACGCCCAGCCCGCAGATGCCGCAAGCGAGCCGCACGCCGTGTCACCTGGCAGAGACGACTCATGGGGACAGCTGACGGCCCCTCAGCAGCGCGTGCTGGAGCCATTGAAGAACGTCTGGCCCTCGATGACCGATGCTCGCCAACGCAAGTGGCGGCTGATCGCCGACCGGATGGGAACGTTGCCACCGGATGCGCAGCAACGGCTGCGGTCGCGGATGGCGGGCTGGGCGAAGCTGACGGCAGGCCAACGTGCCGAAGCCCGCATGGCGTACCTTCAGGCGAGAAGCGGCCGAGCGAGCAGCGAGCCCGTGAACAAGCGCACGATGAATGCACCGGCCGCGGGTCTGAAGCCGGTGTCTCCGGGCGTTGTCCAGGTCACCCCTGGTGCCACCACGATCCTGGTCCACTCCCCGGCCAGGCGCGGCGCTCGACGTTGAGCCGCCTGCCACCCATCGCCACGACGAGCAGGCCGCGCCCCGCGCCTTGGCATCACACCTGATGGGGTGCTCACGTTTGACGCCGGTCGCCGCCTAACGCGAATAAGGGCGGCAAAAGCCACCAGCTGATGTGATCGAAAGTATCGGGGCCACTTAACTGCCCTTCGCGTTGGTCGATACACCGCAAAGTTGTGGTCACCGCATAAAGGCGGACCCCCGCAACGGCGCGACATGTCAATCGCGCCGGGGGTTTCCTCGGTGACTGCAATCAGAAGAAGAAAAGACCCCAAATCCGATACGGTACCCAATGAATGCATCCATGCTGGCTGGCGCGGGGAAGGCGCCTTCCGACTCCAATGGCTCAGCTGTATCGAGCATGACGGGGCGTCTAATTTCCTGGTTTCGAGCGAAACCCGGTGGGCATCGTCTGCGGGCGGACGCGCCAACGAACCAGGCCGTGCAGATCGCGCATTGCCTCGGCACGGCAGCCACGACGTGGACCACCAACCTCGGCATGGCGCAGTCGCAGATGCGCGATGCGACCAACGAATTGTTGCAAGGTTTTGCAGCCATCCTCGAGCAGCTCGACGCCATCGTCGAACCCGACCGACACGGCGACACCCAGCCGACCGCGACCACCCTCGACCGGCGGGCCAACGTGCTCGAACAATGCGAGGAACAGCTGCGCGGCCTGCTCGACAACTTCCAGGGCTTTGTGCGCTCTCGCGACGAGATCATGCACTCGGTGCAGGGCCTGGCCGGCGACTCGGCGCAGTTGCGAGACATGGCCGAAGACGTGGCCAAGATCGCGCGCCAGACCAACCTGCTGTCCATCAACGCCGCGATCGAGGCGGCGCGTGCCGGCCCCGATGGCCGCGGCTTCGCGGTGGTCGCCGCCGAAGTACGCCGACTGTCGACCGAGTCCGGCGACACCGGCAAGCGCATCGGCGATCGGGTCAACGCTTTCGGCTCGCGCATGCAGGACGCGCTGGCTCGCGCTTCCGAACACACAGAACGCGACACCGGCACCATCCGCTCGTCGGAGCAGACCATCGGCCAGGTCGTGGCGCAGGTCAACGGCGCTGTCGAAGGGCTGAACGCCCGGGCGGCGGAACTCGGCTTGCGCGGCCAGGCAGTGCGCGACCAGGTGCAGCAGCTGATGGTGACTTTTCAGTTCCAGGACCGGGTGCACCAGATCATGGACCAGGTGGGCCAGTCCATCACCCAGGGCATGGCTCGCCTGCAGGCCGACCTGATGGCCGGCCGCGCGCCGGACGGCGCCGAATGGGCCGCGATGCTGAGCAACGGCTACACCACCCAAGAGCAACGCACCGCCGGAACGGCCGCGCAGTCGTCCCGCACCGAATCCACCACCACCTTCTTCTGAGCAATCACCATGGCCAAGACCATCCTGATCGTCGACGACTCCAGCTCCCTGCGCACGGTCGTTCGAATGGCGCTGGCGCGGGCCGGGTATGACGTGCTCGAGGCCGCCGACGGCGTCGAGGGCGTTGCCCAGCTCGACAAGGCGGGCAAGGTGAACCTGATCGTCAGCGACGTCAACATGCCGAACATGGACGGCATCACCTTCGTCACGAAGGTCAAGCAGCACCCGCGCCACAAGTTCACGCCGGTGATCATGCTCACCACCGAAGGCCAGGACGAGAAGAAGAACCAGGGCCGCGCCGCCGGCGCCAAGGCCTGGATCGTCAAGCCCTTCAACCCGCCGCAATTGCTGGACGCGGTATCCAAGCTGATCCTCCCGTAGGAGCCGCACGATGGTCAGGCGATCAAAAACCAAGACGGACACCCCACCGGCAGCGCCTTTTCCGGCGTTGATGCTGCCCGCTGAACTAACAATTTACACGGTTGGCGAGCTGCATCCGCAGTGGCTGGCCTGGCTGGGTCAGGTCACACCGGGTACCCAGCCAGACGAGGTAGCCGAGATCCAGGCTGCCGCCGTCGACCAGATCGACGCCGCTGGCGTGCAGCTGCTGTTGTCGCTGCAGCATGCGCTGGCCGCGCTCGGCCGGCGTTGCTGGTTGCGCGACGCCAGTGCGGTGCTCGCCGCCGGCTGCGCGGCGCTCGGTCTGTCGGACTGGCTGGCCCACCAGACTGCACCTGGGCAAACCGCATGAGCAGCAGCATCGACCTGGACCACAGCTTCATCGCCGAAGCGCTGCCGGCTTTCATCAGCGAGGCGCAGGAGCAGATCGAAGCCCTCGAGCAATTGCTGCTCCAGCTGGAAGACCGCCCCGACGACCGCGAGCTGCTGAACGCGCTGTTCCGCTGCGCCCACACCGTCAAGGGCTCGGCCGGCATCTTTGGTCTCGACCTGGTGGTCGCCTTCACCCACCATGTCGAAACCCTGCTCGACCAATTGCGTGAAGGCAGGCTGGCGCTGACGCCCGCCATGAGCACCCTGCTCTTGCAGTGCAACGACGAGATCCGCAGCCTGGTAGAGCGGGCGCGTGACGCGGCCGGCGACGACGATCACGGCGCCGCGACGCGTGAGCTGCTGGTGCAGCAGCTGCAGGCCGCAGCCGGCACGGACGCTGCGGAAGTGCCCTCCACCGAGGCGGGCCCGCAGGCGGCCGACGAGGCCGCCGACACGGCTCCCGGCGCCGCGGCCCACCGCTGGCATGTCTCGGTCACGTTCGGCGCCGACACCTTCCGCAACGGGATGGACCCGCTGGCACTGCTTAACTATGTGCGCGGCTTGGGCGACGTGCCGCAGATCGTCTGCGACATCGACGCCGTGCCCCCCCTGGACCGGCTCGACCCGGAGAGCTGCCACCTCGGCTTCGAGTTCGGCCTGGTCAGCGAAGCCTCGCGTGCCGAGATCGAGGGCGCGTTCAGCTTCGTGCGAGACGACTGCCAGCTGCATGTCATCCAGCCCGATGCCACGCCCGAGCACTTCGCCGCCCTGATCGAGTCGATGCCCGACAACCCGCGCCTGGGCGACATCCTGGTCGCCTCGGGGGCCATCACCCGCGCGCAACTTCAGCTGGGCCTGCGCACCCAGGCCGCAGCCGTGGCCCAGGGCAGCTCCACCCGGCTCGGCGAAGTGCTGCAGAGCGTTGCCGGCATCAGCCCGCAGGTGGTGACGGCGGCGCTGAACAAGCAGAACAAGCAGCGCGAAGGCGGTGCTGCGGCCGACGACCAGCGTTTCATCCGCGTGCAGGCCGACCGGCTGGATGCGGTGATCAACCTGCTGGGCGAACTGGTGATCGCCGGCGCCGGCGCCTTGCTGCTGGCGCGCCAAACGCGCCAGGGCACCCTGATCGAAGCCAACGACCAGATCAGCCACCTGATCGAAGAAGTCCGCAACGGCACGCTGCAACTGCGCATGGTGCCGATCGGGGAGACCTTCAACCGCTTCCGTCGCGTGGTGCGGGACACCGCCTGCGACCTCGGCAAGGACGTGCAGCTGGAGATCGTCGGCGGCGAGACCGAGCTCGACAAGAGCGTGGTCGAGCGCATCGCCGATCCTTTGATGCACTTGGTGCGCAACGCACTGGACCATGGTCTGGAAGCGCCCGAGCAGCGCGAAGCGGCCGGCAAACCGCGCCAGGGCAAGCTGACGCTGTCGGCGTGTCACGAGAGCGGCAGCATCCTGATCCGCATCGACGACGACGGCCGCGGCATCCAGCGCCAGAAGGTGCTGGAGCGGGCCTGGGATGTCGGCTTGGTCGAGCGCGGCACGGTGCCGCCCGATGCGGACATCGACCAGTTGATCTTCGAGCCCGGGTTCTCCACCGCGGACAAGGTGACCAACCTGTCGGGCCGCGGGGTCGGGATGGACGTGGTCCGCCGCAACATCCAGGCATTGCGCGGCAGCGTCGAGATCCAGAGCCGCGAAGGTGTGGGGAGCCGCATCGAGATCAGGTTGCCGCTGACGCTGGCCATCATCAATGGCTTCCTCGTCGGCGTCGGCCCGAGCAAGTTCATCCTGCCGCTGGAGTCGGTGGTCGAGGTGATCGAGTCGCGCGCCGCACCGGCACAGACCGACGCGCGCGGCCGCTCCTGCGTCGAGCTGCGTGGCCAGGTGCTGCCGGTGGTCAGCCTGCGTACGCTGTACGCGCTGGACTCGCCTGAACCCGAGCGAATCAGTGTCATCGTCATCCAGGCCGGCGGCAGCCGCTTCGGTGTGATGGTCGACCAGCTGCTCGGCCAGCACCAGACAGTCATCAAGCCGCTGGGCCGCATGTTCCGCAGCCTGCGCGGTATCTCTGGTTCATCGATCCTGGGCAATGGCGAGGTCGCACTGATCTTCGATGTGCCAGCCCTCGGCCGCCTCGCGGCCGAACCTGCAGCGTCAGGCCGTCCTGCTGCCGTCTCCCCCACCCCCGTGCGCACCGAGCGCACCGCCCGCCAAGTTTCATCCGAAGGGAAAGCAAAATGAACCAGCCCAGCCAATCCTGGATCGCGCGCCTGGTCGCAGGCCAAGAACTGCAGCAGGCCGAAGCCGCCGTGGCGCAGGCCGAGGCAGCCCGCGCCGCAGCCGAGAAGGCTCGCGCGGACGCCGATGCGGCGCGCGCCGACAGCGACGCAACGCTGGCGCAGTTGAAGGCGCGGCTGGACGCCGTCGAGTCGGAGCTGAAGGTCCGCACCGACATCATGAACCTGACGAGCATCGTCTCGGAGGCCGACAAGAAGGGCGACATCCTCAGCGTCAACGAGAAATTCCTCGAGGTCTCGAAGTACCCGAAGAACGAGCTGATCGGCTTCGGCCACAACACCACCCGGCATCCCGACATGCCCAAGGAGGTGTTCAAGCAGATGTGGGCGACGATCGGCCGCGGCGACATCTTCCGCGGCATGGTGAAGAACCGCGCCAAGGACGGCACGCCCTACTACGTCGACGCCGTCATCGCGCCGATCCTCGGCGAGAACGGCAAGCCGATGAAGTACCTCGGCGTGCGCTACGACATCACCGAGGTCGAAATCGAGCGCCAGAACGCACGCGGCATCCTTGGTGCCATCGACTCCAACTACGCCTACATCGAGTTCGACCTCGGCGGCCAGGTGCTGACCGCGAACGAGAACTTCCTGAAGACGCTGGGCTACGCGCTTGACGAAATCAAGGGCAAGCACCATCGCACCTTCTGCGACCCGGAGCTGGTCAACAGTGCGGCCTACGCGCAGTTCTGGCGCGACCTGAACGCCGGCCAGCCGCGATCTGACGTCTTCAAGCGCATCACGAAGGCCGGCAAGGAGATCTGGATCCAGGCCGTCTACGCGCCGGTGAAAGACGAAATGGGCCGTGTCGCCAAGATCGTGAAGATCGCCACCGACGTGACCGAAGCCAAGCTGCGCGCCGTCGACTTCGAAGGCCAGCTCAGCGCCATCAGCAAGGCGCAGGCGGTGATCGAGTTCAAGCTCGACGGCACGATCCTGCACGCCAACGAGAACTTCTGCCGGGCGTTGGGCTACTCGCTCGACGAGATCAAGGGCAAGCACCACTCGATATTCGCCGAGCCCGGCGTGGCGGGCTCGATCGAGTACCGCATGTTCTGGGACAAGCTGGGCCGCGGCGAATACGACGCCGGCCAGTACAAACGCGTCGGCAAGGGCGGCAGGGAGATCTGGATCCAGGCCTCCTACAACCCGATCCTCGACCTGAACGGCAAGCCCTTCAAGGTCGTCAAGTACGCCACCGACGTGACCGCCCAGGTCAACGCCGCGCGCATGCTGGAGCAGGCTGTCGAACAGGCGCAGGGCGTGACCACCGCTGCCAAGAACGGCGACCTGGGCCAGCGCATTCCGCTGGAGGGCAAGAGCGGCCCGATCCGCGCGCTGTGCGAGGGCGTCAACGTTCTGATGGAGACCACCTCGGTGATCTTCGGCGATGTCGGCCGCGTCTTCGGCGCCTTGTCGGCCGGCGATTTGAGCCAGCGCATTTCGCGCGACTACGACGGCGTCTTCGGCCGCGTCAAGGACGACGCCAATGCCACCAGCGAGAAGCTGTCGGCCATCATCGAAGACGTCGGCCGCGTCTTCAGCGCGCTGGCCAACGGCGACCTGACGCAGCGCATCACCCGCGAAGCCGAGGGCGTGTTCGACCAGGTCAAGAACGATGCCAACAGCACCAGCGAGAAGCTGGCGGCGATCATCGAGGAAGTGCGGGCCGCGGCCGACGCGCTGACCGGCGCCGCCAACCAGGTCAGCGCCACGGCGCAGAGCCTGTCGCAAAGCGCCAGCGAACAGGCCGCATCGGTCGAGGAGACCACCTCGTCCATCGACCTGATGAGCGCCAGCATTTCGCAGAACAGCGACAACGCCAAGGTCACCGACGGCATGGCGACCAAGGCCAGCAAGGAAGCCGGCGATGGCGGCACGGCGGTCACGCAGACGGTGCAGGCGATGAAGCAGATCGCGCAGAAGATCAGCATCGTCGACGACATCGCCTACCAGACCAACCTGCTGGCGTTGAATGCAGCCATCGAGGCGGCACGCGCCGGCGAGCACGGCAAGGGCTTCGCAGTCGTTGCGGCCGAGGTGCGCAAGCTGGCCGAACGCAGCCAGGAGGCAGCCAAGGAGATCGGCGACCTGGCGAGCAACAGCGTCAGCACCGCCGAGCGCGCCGGCAAGCTGCTCGACGAAATCGTGCCCAGCATCCAGAAGACCAGCGAGCTGGTGCAGGAGATTGCCGCGGCTTCGCAGGAACAGAGCCAGTCGGTCGGCCAGATCGGCAGTGCGATGGGCCAGCTGAGCAAGACCACGCAGCAGAACGCCTCGGCCTCGGAAGAACTGGCTGCCACCTCGGAAGAGCTGTCCGGCCAGGCCGAGCAGCTGCAGCAGTCGGTCTCGTTCTTCAACCTCGGTGCCCCCGTGGTTGCGGCGCCGGCCCGCAGAGGTGCTGCCGATGTGGCACCGGCGGTCGATCGCCGCGCGCCGAACTCGCCGATGCGCGGCACCGCGAAGCCGGCCGCCGCGCTGCCTCGCGGGCACCTGGGCACCGGCACGAACGGCAACTTCCGCCCCTATTGAAGGAGCCGCGATGGGCAACCCCCAACGGGCCACGGCGCCAGCCGAGGCTCTGTCGACCAGCGACGACACCTCGGCGCAGTACCTGACCTTCTCGCTCGGCGACGAGGTCTTCGCGATGGACATCCGCACCGTGCGCGAGATCATCCAGCACGGCGCGGTGACCACGATCCCGCTGATGCCCGACTTCGTCCGCGGGGTGATCAACCTGCGCGGCGCCGTGGTGCCGGTGATCGACTTGCACGCTCGCTTCGGCCGCCCGGCCGTAGGGGTCGGCAAGAAGACCTGCATTGTCATCTTCGACACGATGCGTGAAGGCGAGCGCGTCGAGCTCGGCTTGATGGTCGATGCCGTCAGCGAGGTGATCGAAATCGCCAGCGACGACATCGAGCCGCCGCCGAACTTCGGTGCTTCGGTGCGGCGCGATTTCATCAGCGGCATGGGCAAGGTGGCGGGTCGCTTCGTCATCATCCTCGACCCCGACCGCGCCTTCGATGTCAGCGAGATGGCCGACCTGTGCGAGGCCGCGCAGAGCGCGATGGCGGCCTGACGCCCACCTCAAGGCGAGACTTCCCATGCATTCACTGCAACTCGACGACCACGCCTTCGGCCGCATCAGCGCCTTGATGCACGCCACGGTGGGCCTGGCCTTCGCCGACAGCAAGCGGCCGCTGGTGTCGTCGCGGCTGACCCCGCGCATCCAGCGCCTGGGGTTGGACAGCTTCCACGAGTACGCCACCCTGATCGAAGGCGGTTGCGAAGGTGGCGACGGCGGGGAGTTCCAGGTGGCCGTCGATCTGTTGACGACCAACGAGACCTACTTTTTCCGCGAGCCGGCGCACTACGACGTGCTCGAACGCGAGCTGGCACGCCGGCGGCCTCAGCACCTGGCGGTGTGGAGTGCGGCCTCGTCCTTCGGCGACGAGGCCTACAGCACCGCCATGCTGCTGGCCGACATGGCGCAGCAAGGCCGCATCGGCGCCGACTGGTCCGTCCTCGGCACCGACATCAGCGACCGGGTGCTCAGCAGCGCCGCCCAGGGCATCTTCCCGGCCGAGCGGCTGCGCGGCGTGTCGCCCGAGCGGCTCAAGCGCTACTGCCTGCGCGGCGAGGCTGAATCCGAAGGCCTGGTGCAGATGCAGGACAAGCTGCGGCAACGGGTACGGTTCGGGCAGCTCAACCTATGCGCGCCGGTCGAAGACCTGGGCCCGTTCGACGTGATCTTCCTGCGCAACGTGCTGATCTACTTCGACGCACCGACCAAGCGCGCCGTGGTCGACCGCGTGCTCGGCCAGTTGCGGCCCGGTGGGCTGTTCTTCCTGGGCACGGCAGAAGGCCGCGTCGCCTGCGACACACCACTGACGGTTCTGGCGCCTGGTGCCTTCCGCAAGACAGCCTGATCCGTTGCCATGGTCTTCAAGGTTTTCGTGGTCGACGACTCCGCGGTGGTGCGGCAGACACTGCAGCACCTGCTTCAGGGCGACCCCGAGGTCGTGCTGCAAGGCTGCGCACCCAACCCCCTGATCGCTGCGCCGATGCTGCGCAAGCAAGTGCCCGACGTGCTGCTGCTGGACATCGAGATGCCTGGCATGGACGGCCTGACCTTCTTGCGGCAGATCATGAGCGAGGCGCCGATCCCGACAGTCATCTGCTCGACGCTGACCACCGAAGGCAGCCACATGGCGCTCGAGGCCCTGGCTGCCGGTGCCGTCAGCGTGGTCGCCAAGCCGCGGCTCGGGCTGCGGCAGTTTCTCGAAGACTCCCGCCGCGAGTTGCTGCAGGCGCTGAAGACCGCCGCGCGTTCTCGCCCTCGCCCGCGCAGCGCCACGGCCGCGGTGCGCGTGGGCACTGCGGCGATCACCACGCGGCCGGCACCTGTGCAGCACACGCTCAGTGTCAACAAGCCGGTCGTCGTCGGCTGCTCTACGGGCGGCACCCAGGCCCTCGAACAGGTGCTGACCGCCCTGCCCGGCGACGCGCCGGCGATCGCGGTGGTGCAGCACATGCCGGAAAAGTTCACCGCCATGTACGCACAGCGGCTGGACGGGCTGTGCGCGATGAACGTGCGCGAGGCGCGTGACGGCGACCGCATGGAGCGCGGCACCGTGCTCATCGCACCTGGCGGCCGGCACATGCAGTTGCGCAAGGCCGGCGGCCAGTATTTCGCCGTGGTGGCCGATGGCCCACCGGTCAACCGCCACAAGCCGAGTGTCGACGTGCTGTTCCGCGCCACCGCAGACTGCGCCGGCAAGGACGTACTGGCCATCATGCTCACCGGCATGGGCGACGATGGCGCACGCGGCATGAAGAAGCTGCACGACGGCGGCGCCCGCACCATCGCACAGAACGAGGCCAGTTGCGTCGTCTTCGGTATGCCCAAGGAAGCCATCAAGCTCGGCGCGGTGGACGACATCCTGCCGCTGGACCGCGTGGCCCGCGCCATCATGCAGTTCGACGCGCGGGGCTGAGCCCCGAACCCACGCAGCGTGGGTCAGCCCTTGAACTGTTTGGCCACGAAGGCCCACACCATGCGCGATGCGTCGGGCCCCCGCGTGTCGCTGAAAGGCTTGTTGGCGGCGCCGCCGCTCCAGGCATGGGCCAGGCCGCCCACTGCGACCAAAGTTGCCACGGTGTTGCCCTTGCGCTTGAAGTCGGTCACCGACATGGGGTACCGCTTGCCGCGCTGGACGCTGCGGACGCGGCCGGGCTGGGCGCCTGCCGCATCGGCCCAGACCTGCGCCGCCACATGGCCGTTGTGCGGCGAGACGATGATGTCGGCGTCCCCGTGGATCACCAGCAACGGCGGCCAGCTGGCTTCCATCGCAACCGGCGTGGCAGCAAGCGGGCGGGTGTGCCGACGACCCTGCATGGCACCAATGGCCGACATCGAGGAATGCGCCGTTCCCGGCGGGATGCCCGAATGCATCACCACCGCCTTGAAGCGCTCCGGGTGCCGTGTCACCAGCAAGGCCGCCATGCTCGCACCCGCCGACAAGCCGGCAACGGCCACCCGCACTCGGTCCACCGGCTGCAGCAGGCACACCTGGTCGATGGCCTTCATGATCAGCGCGGCTTCGCCATAGGCGCGGCCGGTGCCGGTGTCGAACCAGTTCCAGCAACCGCGGGCGTTGGCCAGACGGTCTTGTTCCGGGTAGAGCACCATGAACCGCTCGCGCATCGCGATGCGGTTCATGCGGGTGCTGGCCGCGAAGGCATTCGCATCCTGGTCGCAGCCGTGCAGCATGACCATCAGCGGCAAGCGCTCATCGATGCTCACATCGGGCGGGCGGTAGAGCCTGAATCGCCTGACGCCGGTTGATCCGACGGCGACACCCGGTATCCACGCACCCGCCCCGGGCGGAGGGGTGCGCCGCGCCACGGCAGGCTTGAGCGCGCGCGCAAGGGCACGGGTGCCCGACTGGGTCGCCGTGCGGCTGATGGCGACAAAGCTGCGCTCGAACGTCCTGGCCCAGGTAGAGGTTCGCAATCGCTTTTTCATCTGGGTGATTCTGGGGCCGGTGCGACCAAATCAGGTGGTTTGTCCCCATGGCAAGAATCTATCCGTAGGGTTATGCAAACTGCCATACTTGATCGGTATGTCTTGCTCTTTGCACAGACATTCATCGACTGACAGCACTGTCCCAAGTGCTGCCGCCAGGTGTCCTTCAGCCCTGCGCCCGCAGCACCGCGCACGGCAGCCGCAAAGACGCGTCAGCCGCGACACAGATGGACACCGCCCGTTGTTCGTCCACTGGGCGCCCACCGCGCACCCACCCACGTTTCCAAGGACTCACCATGCCAGACAACGTCATGCCAGTTCAAGCTCAGCCATTCGTGAAACTGGCCCAGGCCAACATGGACCTGCTGACCGAATTCACCACCTCGCCCGAAGTCACGTCGCAAGCCACTGCGAATGCGAGCCAGCTTTATCAGCAAGCCACCGAGTCGGCGATGAAGCTCATGCAGTCTGGAGCCTTTGCCCACTTGATGCAGGGGATGCTGAAGAACTACACGGAGTTCCTGACCGAGCTCAGCCAGAGCTGGATGGTGACCCTGCGCCAAGGGCAGGACGCCCTGGCGGAGCAGGTACAACAAGTCGCAGAAGGTGTCACCGACGTGGCGGAAGTTCGCGCCAGGCGATCGCGCCGCGCTGCCTGATCGGCTGATCACTGCAGATGGACTCCCCGAGACCACCAGCATAAGGCGGCTTCTTCCGTCGAGGGTCAGGGATTTGCCGCTGCACGCGGGCTCGGTCCCAGCTGGCGCTGCTCAACCGGCAGTACCCTGAGCGCGCGCCGGACGCAGCGTTGTCTTTCAGACGTGCAGCTGTTCAGGCGTTTGACTGGCCCACACGACGGCACCGCTGTCGCCTTGGCTGGCGGCAGCAGGCGCCGGCTGCCAGACACGCCAGCATCCTTTGCCATCGCGCTTGGCTTGGTACATCGCGTCGTCGGCCTGCGTCAGCAAATCGCTGGCGGCAATTTCGTCGCCTGCGTCGTACAGCCGAATGCCGATGCTGGACGACAGGTGCGCATGTGCCCCGCCCAGATCGAATGGGATCGTGGCCGCGTGGAGAACCTTCGCCGCCACGGTCTTCGCATCGTCCGCATGGCCCAGGCCCTCGGCGATGATGACGAACTCATCGCCCGCCAGTCGCGCGACGGTGTCCACCACGCGCATCTGATCCTGCAGGCGCTGGGCGAACTCGCGCAACACCTTGTCGCCGGCCTCGTGGCCGTGGCGGTCATTGACGCCCTTGAAACCGTCCAGGTCGAGAAACAGCACCGCCATCGCTTGACGATTGCGCTGGGCGCGCGCCATCGCCAGCGGCAGTGTCCCCATCAGCGCCCGGCGATTGGGCAAGCCGGTGAGGCTGTCCTGCTGAGCCTGCGCTTCGAGCTGTTGCTGCAGAGCCTTGCGCTCGGTGATGTCGCGCAGGAACGCATCGAAGAAGACTTCGCCGCTGCCGGCATGGCGAACCCGCATGCTCAGCTCGATCGGGAATTCGCTGCCATCGCGCCTGTAGGCGTTCAGCTCAGTGCGCTGGTTCACCACGCTGCTTTGGCCGCTGACCAGATAGTTGGCCAAGCCCTTGTCGTGCGCCGAGCGGGCTGAGGGCGGGATGATCAACTCGCCCAATGGTCGGCCGATGGCCTCTTCACTGAGCCAGCCAAAGGTCGCTTCGGCCATTCGGTTCCATGTGACCACGCAGCCGCGAGCGTCGATCGATACGAAGGCGTCGTTGGCCTGCTCAAGGATGGCGCGCTGCGTCGATTCACTGTCTGCCAGCGCCGCCGTGCGCTGCTCCACGCGGGCTTCCAACTCGTGATTGACCCGCTCCAGGGCCTTCTCGCGCTCGCCCAACTCGTCGAGCATGGCGTTGAAGGAGCCCGCCAACCGGCCCACTTCGTTGACGGAGTCGGCCTCGCCGCGCAGATCACGGCGGCCGGCCTTGGTGGCCTCGGCCACTTGCAACAGGCCGTACAGGCGCCGCGTGGTCCCTCGGGCCATCACCATCGCCAGCAGCACACCAACAGCAATCGCGCCCAGGCCGTACAGCAGGCCTTGGCGCGCCACCTCGCGCAACTGCGCCGAGATGGCATCCCAGCCCGCGGCGAACCGGACCCAGCCCAGCAAGTGGCCTTGCCAGACGATGGGCGTGGCTACGTCGAGCACGTCGGCGTCGTCGACCAGCGCCCGCCCGGTGTGCGGGCCCTTCAGCATCGCCAGCGTGATGGGGTCGACCATGAACTGGCCCACATGCTCTTGCTGGGAGTGCGCGAGCACCTTGCCATCAGGGTCCAGGATCGCTGCGTAGCGTATTTCGGGGTAATCGGTGTACCCGCTGATGATTTCCTGCAGCGCCGCCACATCGCCCGACATCAGATCGGCCGTCGCCTGCCGCGCAATGCCCTGCACCAGGCTCGTCGCCCGATTCAGCAGGCGTTGACTGAGGAAGTCGCGCTGCTTCATGACCAGGTCGGCGACGAAGATCGTCATCAGCACCGCATGCACGAGCGCAACCCCGACGATGAGTTGGCGTCGGATCGATCGTTGCTTGGAGAACCAGCGGGTCAGCATGTCGTCAGGGTTGTTGGATCGGTCGCACGTCGCGCTCGAAGTTCTGCAAGAAGTCGCGCACCTTCTGGTAGGTGTGATCGGTCGCTGGCTCGAATCGGTCGAGTTCCAGATGGGCCAGCAGGTCGCGCCCTTGCGAGGTGTCGTTCAGTTCGAGCAGCATCTGCCGCAGCTCGACCACCACGTCGGCAGGCATGTCATCGCGAAAGACCAGCGCGTTGTTGACCAGCGGCATGGTCTGCCACTTGACTTCGAGCTGGCCCGCAAGCTGGGGATGCTCCTTGACGAACATGCGCCACGGCTGCGGCCAGGTGGCGGCGGCCGCCGTCTTGCCGAGTGCCACGCTCATGATCGAGCTTTCTTGCGTACCGACGTAGCGGTTGTCCAGATCACGCAGGACATTGACACCGTGGTCGTGCAACCAGCGCTGGGGCAGCAGCGTGGCTGCGAGCGCGGTCGGCGCCGGGTAGCTGACGGCCTTGCCAACGAGATCGGCGGGCTTGCTGATGCCACTGTCGGCGCGCACCAGCAGCAACCCACGGAATTCGTGGTCGTCGCCCAGCTTGGCGAAGACGTGGTAGCCGCTGTCGACCGCCATGATGGCCTGGTAAGGGTTGGGCAGCGCCAGATGGACCGTGCGGTCTTTGAGCTTTTGCTCGAAAGCGGCGTAGCTGGCTGAGGCCTCCAGCTGGATGCGCACGCCCTTGAGACGCCCGTTCAGGTGGTCGACCAGCGGCTGGTAGCGCTCGAAAAGGCGCTTCGGGTTGTGCAGTGGATGGACCGCAAGCAGGTAGACAGCTTCTGGCTCCTGGCTCGCATGTCTTGAATAGGTCGGCTGATAGGCCGGCTCCGCCCTCGGCTGGCAGCCAGCCACCAACACCTGCAGCGATGCCAATGCGGTGAGCGCCAAGCTGCGCAGAGCGATCAGGGCAGGGACACGACAGAAACGTGGGATCGGCGGCATCTTCAGGCAGAGCTACGGTACGCAGCACACTGCTTACCTGCACTTCGGCCATCGTCGCCGTGATTTGAGAGTTCCAAAGAGGGGATGAGCGGCACGGCTTCCAGACCTGTAACAGGTCTGGGTACAAACCGAAGGGCCGGAGTCTGGCCTGGCGAAACACGGGTCGCGATGCCCGCCCATTTGGCCTGGAACTGAATCTTCGGGCGAAGTCCGCAGGCCAGCCCTGCCTCCCGCCCTCAGGCCCACGCCGATGGCTGCGCCGAGACCGTGGTCAGCAGCACGAGATCCACGATCAGCTGGTCGATGAACCAGGCCTTCTGGGCTTGCGCGTCGGGCAGCTGAAAGATCCAGGTGCCCGTCGGGTCGCAACCGATGAAGGTCTGCCATGGCACGCCGGTGGCGCGACGGGTGCTGACGATGCCTGCCCGGGTGCGAACGCCCGCTGTGCTGCACACCGCGCCGCTCGGGCTGAGCAGGCGCGCGCGGCTGATCGGCAGCTCTTCGACGAAGCCCTTCTTGCGAACGCAGACGAGTGACAACTCCTGCAGCCACAGGCCGTCGGCCGGCGAGGAGAAGTCGTCACGTGTCAGCGGCAGGGCGATGCGCATCCGGCGCTCGCCATCCTCGTCCCCATCGGCGTCGAGAAGGCCGTACCACACGTCTGGAAACTCGTGCCGCACGCTGAACGCCCGCTCGCTGGTCACGGTGCTGTCCGGCCCAGCCAGCGCGCAGCCATTCAATGCGGTCATGGCTGCTCGTGCAGATTCGCTTCTTGCCTGATGATGTTCCATTGCTGCTCCTTGCGTTGAGAGGGCTTCGAGTGGGGATCGAGGACTCGAAACGGCACGCCGATTCGCTCGCATGCCCACGGTGTCAATCGCAAAGCGCCGGCACATCCTGTCAATGCTTACCTGGCGTTACTTTCGCGTGTTGTGAGGGTGCCGCCTCGGGCGGCCACTCCCGGTGCTCAGGTCACCGGGGGACTCTGGGTTTTTTGCCACTGCCGCAGGACGGCCTTGAGCTTGTCGAGGGTGCAGGGCTTGGTGAGGAAGTCGTCCATGCCCGACTCGCGCGCCTCGTCGAAGTTGCTGGCCAGCGCATTGGCCGTCAGCGCGACGATGGTCACCCGACTGCCGCCCTGCTCTGCCTCGATGGCGCGCCAGCGGCGGGTCGCTTCGAAGCCCGAGATGCCCGGTAGCATGCAGTCCATCAGCACCAGGTCGTAGCGGGTCGCCGAAAGCCGCTGCAGCGCCTCTTCGCCGTCCACCGCCACGTCGCAGGCGCAGCCCAGGCGCGAGAGCTGCGCCTCGACCACCATCGCATTGATGGCGTTGTCCTCGACGACCAGCACGCGAGCGGCCTGCGGCTGAGCCGGTTCTTCGGCGCCCGCCGGCGGCAACGGCATCGCACCGCCGTGGGCAAAGGTCCAGTCGGAGTATTCATGGCCATGGCCGTCCGGCACCGGCCCGGCCACCTCGGGCAGCGGCAGCTCGACCCAGAAGCAGCTGCCTTCACCGGGCGTGCTGCTGAAATCGATCCTGCCGCCCATCATCGTCACCAGGCGCTTCGAGATGGCCAGGCCCAGGCCGGTGCCACCGAACCGGCGCGAGATCGAGCCGTCTGCCTGCGCAAAGGGCTGAAAGATCCGCTCGCGGGCTTCGGGCGGCACGCCGACGCCGCTGTCGCACACGTCGATGTGCAGCACCTCGAATCCATCGGCGCCGATCGGCCAGCTGACGTTCACCTTCACGTCGCCCCGGTCGGTGAACTTGATCGCGTTGCTGACCAGGTTGCCGACCACCTGCTTGACCCGCTGGGCGTCACCGCCGAGCACCGCAGGCACGCGGTTGTCCACGTGCATCGCCAAGCCCAGGCCCTTGCCCGAGGCATAAGGCGTGAACAGGCTCAGCACGTCGTGCAGCACGCTGCGCGGCGAAAACGGTGCCACGTGGATCTGCAGCTCATCGGCCTCGATCTTCGACAGGTCCAGGATGTCGTTGATGATGGACAGCAGGTTGCGGCCCGAGGTCAGCAAGGTGCTGGCCAACTCGAGCTGCTTCGGTTGCAGGCCGCTTCGCACCAGCAGATCCGCCGTGCCCAGGATGCCGTTCAGCGGCGTGCGAACCTCGTGGCTCACGGTCGCCAGGAAGTTGGTCTTGGCCCGGCTGGCCGCCTCGGCCTCGGCACGCAGGCGTTCGACCTCCAGCAGGTGGCGCTCGCGCCGGCGCAGCAGGCGCACCAGGGTCGAGAAAGTGCCGAGGATGAAGAACGCCGCAATGGCCGTGAACACGCCCACGCCTTGGGCCTGCTTGCGCCACTGGGCGAGGTAGAACTTGTCGCTCAAGGCCACCGCCACGCGCAGCGGAAATCCATCGACTTCATCGGTCGCGAGGATGAAGCGATCGGGGTCCTGCGGCCTGGCATCCCAGGGCTCGAAGTTGTCGTCGCTGCCGGCGCCTTCGGTCTTCTGCCCACCCACGGTCGCGTAAGGGCCATGCCCGCTGATCTGGCGGCCGAGCGCCTCGTCGTCGTGAGGCGATCGCGCCATCACCGTGCGATCGTCGCGCAGCAGTGTCATCGCCGTGGCGTCGGTCAGCGGGTTGGATCTGTCGGGGCGCAGCACCGAATAGAAGTTGGAGAAGTACTGCGGTGACAGGCCGACCAGCACCGCGCCGAGGAACCGGCCGTGCGCGTCTTCCAGGCGTCGCGACAAATAAAACGTCCAGCGTCCATCAACCAGGTTGATCACCGGGGCACTGAGGTGACTGCCTGATTGCGTCCGGTCGCGCGCCGACTGGAAAGCTTCGCGCAAGGAGAAATTGACCTTCGGCGGCGGATAGACATTCGAGTTGTTGACCAGCTCACCCATCGGGCCGACGATCGCCAGCAGCTCGATCCCTTCGAAGCTCGCCCGGCGCAACGCCAGCATGCGCTGTTCTGTCTGGGAGCCGAGTTCGCGGGCCAGCTGGTCACCGTTGCCCAGGTTCCTGGCGCTGATGCTGCGCACCAGGCCCTCGGCCATGTTGTCTGCGGCGGTGAGCGCCTGGCCCGCATGCACGGCCAGCGCATAGGCATGGTCTTCGGCCAGGTTGCGGGCGTTCTGCTCGGCCTGGGTTCGAAGATGGACGGTGGCGACCAACGCCACGCTGATCAAGCCGAGCGAAAGCACCGCTCCCACCGCGCCCGCGGCGCGGCTGGCGGACTCAGGGCCCTTGAACAGAAAGATTTGGGTGGCCGACACGTGGTCAGGCAGCTTGACGACATCAGTCGATGCTTGCCTTACCCCGACGCGGGCAACCGATGTGCCACGGGGCGATGAACCGCCGCAACCCGGCAGCCCATCAAGTCAAATTCGTGAATGAGCTCCGGTGTCGCGGTGCTGAACAAGCTGGGCCCGCCGGCCCGCTGCAACCGCCGCTGTCCATCGTTCGCATCGGCTGAACGGGGGCAAGGCCGGCCGTCAACGCAGGCGCGCGACGGCTCGGTGAGAGGTCACAGCGCCATGCGGGCCCACAGCGCAGGCCCGGCCAACGCGACCCAGGCGCCACCAAGGACCAGCAGCGAGACGAAGACGGCCGCGCTGCCGCAGTCCTTGGCCTTGGCGGCCAACACGTTGAACTCCGGGGAGGTCATGTCCACCACGGCCTCCAGGCCCGAGTTCAGCAATTCCGCGACCAGGACCATGGCCATCAAGACCAACAGCAGCACGGTGTCGAACCGTGGCAGCTGCAGCCACAGCGTCAGCGGTGCCAGCAGCAGCATGCACGTCAGCTCCTGACGAAAGGCGGCTTCGTCGCGCCAGGCGCTGCGAATGCCCTGCTCCGAGAACTGGACCGCCCGCACCACGCGGAACAGGCTGAAGGCGGTAATGGATTTCATCATCAGGGCTCCTTCGCCGGCCAATCGGTCTGGCCGGGATTCTGGCGCGACGGCAGCGGCGCCACGCAGTGATGCCCGGACGGGCAGGTGCATCAGCGCCACGCTCAGCCAGACGCCGACGCTGAAGTAAAGCGACATCCAGACGACCTCGGACTGCCAGTCTTCCCAGCGGTGCGACACGATCCATCGCCCGGAGGTGTCGCTCACGCCTTGCGCAAGGGTCAGGTAGTGGCGGCCGCGGTCCATGTCGTGCACCCAGCGCGCCCAGTACATCGGCACGTCGACCCAGACCATGTAGGCCACGTAGGCGGCACCGAGCACGCAGACAGCGGCAATCACCCGCTGCACTCGCGGCTTGCAGAACCGCCGCAGGACGGCCAGGTTGGCGACCAGCAACGCCGCGCAGAAGGCCCAGATCGACTCCTCGACCACGTGGCCGAGGTTGGAGGTGGTCAGCACGGCGTACCACGAGCACATCTCGGCCACCGCAATCAGCGGCACGATCACGCGGGCGCTGTTTGCCGCCGTGGCACTGCCGGTGACCCGGGCCAGTTCACGCAACAGCAGCGCCCATTGGGCCGCGAAGCAAAGTTCGGCGATGGTCGCGACCGTGCGGCCCACCATGACGCTCGACAGCCAGGAATCGACCATGCACAGGCGCTGCACGTCGTAGACCGGAAAGGCCGATCGATACCCGCAGCCCAGCACATAGGCGGCCGAGAGGACCATCTGCACCCGCACCAAGGCCCAGACGTCGGCCTGGCAATGGGTGCGATGGCGCCAGAGCCACCGGGCCGAGGCCGCCCAGGCCATCACGTTGAGCAGGCTCACCGCGCACAGAAACAGCCACCAGGTCGATGTGTCGATCACCATGGTCTGCCGTTCAACTGCACAACAACAACGCCGGGGCCACCCGGCGGGCCGGGATCAACTTCATCGCCACTTCAATGTCCCTTCTTGGGCCGCCCCGCCTTGACGGTCTCGAGTTGATCGAGCGCCACGACCAGTGACTTCGCATCGAGCTTGGCCAGGGCTCGCAGGCCAGCCCGCAACAGCTCGCTTTTCTTGGCGGCACGGCGCGCGCCCATCGCCCTGCCCTTGAGCAACGCGATGACGGCAAAGTCGGCTTCGGGCATGGTGAAGCTGTCGCGCACCAGCTTCGAGTTGCCCTTGGCAGCTTTGTTGACGGCTTGGTCGTCAGCTTCGGCCGGTGTCGCCTTGGCGGCCCGCGCGCGGCCCGCAGCGGAAACGGCGGCCTTCTTGGCGGGCATCTTGGCAGGCATCACGCGGCTGTCGGCGTCTGCCGGCGGCTTGGCACGCGCGGCCCGCTTGGTGGCATGGCCGGTGTTGCTGTTCTTGGCGGGCATGGTTTACAGCGTAAATCGTATAAATGATTTATACGCTTTCTGCGCGAAAACGCAATGGCCTTTACCTGGCGGACGACGAGGCGGGCGCGCAGCGCGGTGGCGAAGCGAATGTCAGCGGGCCTTGCCGCGCCTGGTGGCAACTTGCTTGCCAGGTGTGGGCTGCGGCTGGTCGCGCCACCGCTCCCAGTACGGCGGCTCGCCGAACGCCGTGCGCAGCCACTCGACCATCGCGCGCAGCTTGGCCGACGCGCGGTGCCCCTCGGGGTGGGCCACGTAGAGCCACTCCTGCGGCGTTTCCAGGCCGATGTCGACCACCTGCAAGAGTCCCTGGCGCAGGCTCTCGCCAGCGATGAAGGTGGGCATCAGCCCGAGCCCCAGCCCGGCCACCGCGGCGTCGTGCATCACGTCGCCGTTGTTCAGGCGAAGCGCTGCCTTGGCTCGCACGACGACGGCGCCTTCGGGGCTCTCGAAGCGCCAATCGGCCACGCCGCGGTTGGTGTAGAAGATGCCGCGATGGTCTTGCAGCTGTTGCGCGTCGCCTGGCGTGCCATGGCGTTGCAGGTAGGCCGGTGAAGCGACCAGCACACGTCGGCTCGGCGCCAGCTTCCAGGCCACCAGCCGCGAGTCCAGCAGCGGCCCGTGCCGGACCACCGCGTCAAAACCGTCGGCAGCCGCATCGACACGGCGGTCATCGAACTCCAGCGTCAGCTCGATCGCCGGATGCTGCGTGAGGAAGGGGTACAGCGCCGGCCCGAGGTGCATGCGCCCGAAGGTGACCGGTGCCGAGAGGCGCATCGGCCCCGACAAGGTGCCGCGGCGTTCGGTCATGTCGGCGCTGGCGTCTTCGACCTCGCGCACGATGCGCGTGGCGCGCTCGAGGAAAGCGGCGCCGTCCTCCGTCAGGTTGAGGCGGCGCGTCGTGCGGTGCAGCAGCTTGGCGCCGAGCGTTCGCTCGAGCTCGGCCAGACGCTCGCTGACCACCGACTTGGCCAGCTGCAGCCGCCGCGCGGCCTCGCTGATCGACCCCGACTCCGCAATCGCGACGAAGCTCGCGATGCCATCCAGCTTCAAGCCCATTGTTCGAATTTTCCGGAAAGAAGAACCACGGCCTGCACTCTAGTGCGAACGACCTCCGCTGGCCACCATGACGCATCCCTCATCAACACCTTGGAGAACCTCATGGGACGTCTTGCTGGAAAAGTGGCTTTGATCACCGGCGCGAGCGCGGGCATCGGCCGTGCCACCGCTCGCCTGTTTGCGGCCGAAGGGGCCCGGCTCGTCATCGGCGCGCGGCGCCAGGGCGAGCTGGAAGACCTGGCCGCGGAGATCCGCGCATCGGGCGCGGACGCGGTGGCACTGGCCGGCGATGTGCAGTCAGAAGACTATGCCAAGGCGCTGGTCGCGCTGGCCGTGCAGAAGTACGGCCGGCTCGACATCGCCTTCAACAACGCCGGCACGCTGGGCGAAGTCGGCCCGAGCACCGACGTGTCCGAGTCCGGCTGGAACGACACGCTGGCGGTCAACCTGACCGGTGCCTTTCTCGGCGCCAAGCACCAGATCGCGCAGATGCTGGTCAACGGCGGTGGCTCGGTCATCTTCACCTCGACCTTCGTCGGCCACACCGCGTCATTCCCAGGCATTGCGGCCTACGCGGCCAGCAAGGCGGGCCTGATCGGCTTGACGCAGACGCTGGCGACCGAGTTCGGCCCACGTGGCGTGCGGGTGAACGCCGTGTTGCCTGGTGCGGTCGACACCGCGATGTACCGCACGAAGAACAACACCGCCGAGTCGCAGGCGTTCGTGACGAACCTGCACGCGCTCAAGCGCGTCGGCAAGCCCGACGAGCTGGCACGCGCGGTGCTGTTCTTCGCTTCCGACGATTCGAGCTTCGTCACCGGCACCGCGTCGCTGATCGACGGCGGTGTGTCGATCACGCGGGCCTGACAGGTGGACGATTGGCCGGCGCGGCGTGAACGGCCGCGCTGGCCGTCACTCGTGATGACGAAGCACGCGTTGAACCGTCTGGTCGCCGACTTGGCGGCCCTCGACGATGCCGAACCCGAGCAATCGGGCGGACTCGAAGAACTGGGCTGTTTCGCAGATGCCGCTCGTCTCCACCACGCGGTAGATCCGGCCTTGCGGATTTTCGACGCCGATGGCCATGCCGTTTTGCGCTGCTGAAGAGCCCAGACGTGTCGCCGCTTCCATCAACGGCTCGTCCCAGGCCGGCACTGGTTCCGATTTGAAGAGACTGGATTTCATCGCTCGGACCTCTGCTTGAAAGGGCGGGGGCAGCGTGCAGTATCCACCCGCCCTCGGTCCATCGGAGCGAAGATTTTCGTTTGCGCATGCAACCTGGGCGCGCCATACGCGCCAAGTGCAACGTCACGCAAATGTCATGGGCTCATGCGGTTCTCACACATGCGCCTCGGACAACAGGCGTGCCACCAGCGCCTCCAGTTCCTGGAAGGTGTTCTGCTTCTCGAGCAGCCAGCACACGCCGGCTTCGCGGGCCTGCGCGCGCAGCTCGTCGGTGATGTAGCCGGAGCTGATGGCCACCGGCATTCCGGGCCGCAGGCGCAGCACTTCGCGAGCCACGTCCAGCCCCGAATAGCCGGGCATGTTGTAGTCGGTCAGCACCATGTCGAAGGCCTTGGGCTGCTGGCGCAAGGCCTCGATGGCCAGCGCAGAGTCTTCGAATGTGCTGACGCTGTAGCCGGCGCGTTCGAGCATGCGCTGGACCATCAGCACCATTGTCGGATCGTCATCGACGTAGAGCACGCGCTCGCCGTGGCCCGTGGCTTCTGGCGGTGGCGGTTGCTGAAGCTGCGTCCCGCCAGGCGCTTCGGCGGCCGGCAGGTACAGGTGAAAGCAGCTGCCCTGCCCTGCCTGGCTGTCGACCGTGATGACGCCGTTGTGCGCCGTCACGATGCCGTGCACCACGGACAGCCCCAGCCCGGTGCCCTGGCCCACCGGCTTGGTGGTGAAGAAGGGCTCGAAGATGCGCTCGCGCGTCTCCGGGTCCATGCCGATGCCGGTGTCGCTGACCCACAGGTGGGCGTAGCGTCCCAGCGGCAGGCCGGCCACACGGCGGTGGGCCCCGACACCGTCGTACTGGGCCGCTTCGAGCCCCATCGTGATGCGGCCCGTGCCGTCCCTCAGCGCATGCCAGGCGTTGGTGCACAGGTTCATCAGCACCTGCTGCACCTGGGTCGCATCGGCTTTCACGAACAGCGGCTCTTCGTTCAGCACGAGCTCCAGCTCGACGCGCGCCGGCAGCGTGGCCCGCAGCAGTTGGTAGGTCTCTTCGTACACCGGGCGCAGCATCTGCACGCTCAACTCTTGCGGCTGCCGGCGGCTGAAGGTCAGGATCTGCCGGACCAGGTCACGCGCACGCAAGCTGGCCTTCTGGATCTCATCGAGGTTGGACTGGGCCTCGTGCTCGCCGCCCAGCATGCGCCGCACCAGCGTCACGTTGCCGAGAATGCCGCCCAGGATGTTGTTGAAGTCGTGGGCGATGCCACCGGCCAGCGTGCCGACGGATTCGAGCTTCTGCATGTGGCGCAGCTGCGTCTCGAACTTGCGCCTGTCGGCCTCTGCGGTCTTGCGTTCGCTGATGTCGGAGATCGTCACGCGGGCCATCGGCGCCGCCTGTTCAGCCACCAGGCAGGCAAAGTCGAGCTGGGCGTGCAGGTGCGATCCATCGTCGCGCCGCAGGACCAGTTCGATCCGCTGCCGCTCGCCGTGGTGAACGGTCCGGCTCAGACGCGCCCGCCAGACGGCCGCGTCGCCGAGGGCCACGAACCGATCGAACGAAGTGCTTTGCAAACGCTCGCGCGGCTCGCCCAGCATTTCGGCCCCGGTCTGGTTCAGCTGGACGATCAACCCTTCGCCCGACAGCGTCAGGTAACCGACAGGCGCGTAGTCGTACAGATCGACATAACGGTCACGCGATTGCACAAGCTCGATCTGCGCCCGCCGGTGCGCGGCGCGGATGCGGGCTTGCGCCAGCTCCCGCCCCAATGCCGGGGCCAGGCGCGCAATGTTGTGCTTCATCACGTAGTCGCTGGCGCCCGCCTTCATCGCGGTCACGGCGATCTCCTCGCCGATCGTGCCCGACACGAAGATGAAGGGGATGTCGAGGTCGGTCTCGCGAAACACCTTCAGCGCGTCGACGCCATTGAAGCCCGGCAGTGAGAAGTCCGACAGCACGGCGTCCCAGGGCTCTTCCTGCAATGCTGCGCGCAGTGCCGTCACGTCCTGCACCCGCCGATGCTTCGGCTCGAAGCCGGCCCGGCGCAGCGCGCGCATGGCCAGCCGTGAGTCGTCCTCGGAATCTTCGACCACCAGAACGCGAATCGCCTTGTTCACGATGAGTTCCGCTGGGTCGGGGTCTGGTTGAGCATCAGCCAGAAGATGCCCAGCACCTTGACGGCCTCGAGAAACTCGACGAAGTCGACCGGCTTGCGCACATAGCTGTTCGCCCCGAGCGCGTAGCCTGAGATCAGGTCCTGTTCTTCCTTCGACGAGGTCAGGATCACCACCGGCAGGAATTGGGTGGCCGGGTCGGCGCGAATGGCCTTGAGCACGCCCAGCCCATCGAGCTTGGGCAGCTTGAGATCCAGGATGACCAGCGTGGGCAACGGCGCACCGGCGCGGTCCGCATGGGCTCCCCGCGCGAAGAGGAAGTCCAGCGCCTCGATGCCGTCGCGCGCGACCACGATGGGGTTCATCAGGTGGCTGCGCTTGAACGCTCGCAGCGTCAATGTCACGTCGTCGGCGCTGTCCTCGACCAGCAGGATGATCTTGTCAGACTCGTTCACAGCGTGCTCCTTCGGCGGATGCGTGGGGCCCGCCGTGCGCCGGGCTGTGCGAAACCAGGTCGGCATGGGCGGGCGCCGGCGTGGCCGGGTGCTCAGGCTCGACCTCTTGCATGTAGAAGAAGAACGTGGCCCCCTTGCCCAGCTCGGCCTGCACATCGATCGTGCCGCCGTGGCGGCGGATGACCCGCTGCACGATCGCCAACCCGATGCCGGTGCCGGCGAATTCGTTCTCGTGGTGCAGGCGCTGGAAGGCGCCGAACAGGCGGCCTGCATAAGCCATGTCGAAGCCAACGCCGTTGTCGCTGACGAAGAATTCGCGCCGTTCGCCGACGTCGCGCATGCCCACGTGGACCGCCGGCGAGGCCGTCTTGCCGGTGAACTTCCAGGCGTTCTCGAGCAGGTTCTGCATCGCGATGCGCATCAACGCCGGGTCGGCCTGCACCGTCATCCCTTCGTCGACCAGCAAGGCCACCGGGTGCTCGGGCTGGTGCTTGGCCAGCGAGTCGGTGATCTCGTGGACCATGTGGCTGAGGTCGACCGGGCGAATCGACAGCTCGGTGCGCGTCACGCGTGACAAGCCCAGCAGCTCGTCGATCAGCCGGCCCATGCGCTGGCTGGCGGCGCGGATGCGGTGCAGTGCGTCTTCGCCGTCTTCGTCGAGCTTGCCGCTGTAGTCTTCGAGCAGCGCCAATGCGAAGCCATCCATGCTGCGCAGCGGCCCGCGCAGATCGTGCGAGACCGAGTAGCTGAAGGCCTCGATCTCCTTGTTCAGCGCCGCCAGCTCGTGGTTGCTGCGCTCGATCTGGTGAAACGAATCGCGCAAGGCATGGGTCATGGCGTTGAAGTGGCGCGCCATCTGGGCGATCTCGTCGTCGCCGTGGATTTCGAGCCGATAGCTCCAGTTGCCGGCGGCCACCTCGCGGGTCGCTTGCTCGAGCCTGGCCACGGGTTGCAGCACTTTTCGATTGACCAGCCATGCGGCGGCGCAAGTGCACAGGGCGATCAGCGCCAGTCCCGCCAGCGTGACGACCGCCACGCGCCGCTGGGCGGTGTCGATGCGCTGAGCCGCCAGGTCGCTGAGTTCAAACGCGTCGGCCAAGGTCTCTTGCTGCAGGATCAGCAGCCGGCTCGACAACTGCGATTCGAAGCGCTGGGTGGCTGGGTCGACAGGGCCGGTCGATGGATCGGCCACCGGCGATGCGAGCAACTCGGCAAACAGGCGATCGGCGGTGGCATTGCGGGCCCGCAGGTCATGCGTCAACTCGGCCGCGGCGCGGTCGTCCGCACTGACGCTGGTCGAGAAATCGGCGAGCAGGCGGTCCAGCCGCTGTGAGACCTCGCGCTCCTGTTCGCGCGCCCGGGCCTGGCGGTGCAGGATGAACTCGAAGGTCACCAGGCGCAGGCCATTGAGCGCCCGGGCGATTTCGGTGGTCTGCCGACGCTGGCTGTCGGCCTGCTCGACCTCTTCGATCGCCGACCATGTCGCCACCGCGATCAGCCCGATCGCAGCCAGCACTGTGGCTGTCGCCAGCCTGCCCTTGGTGCTGATCTTCATGATGTCGACCTAATGCACCACGGTCACCCGTTCGGGCCGCACCGCAGACAAGGCATCGAGCGACATGTTGGCCAGGAAGTTAGGGATCGGCCCGTCCTTCGCGTAGCCGCGCGCCATGACCCAGCGCGCCTCGTCTTCCAGCGTCACCAACTGGTGCTGAAGCAGGTCGACCCGCAGGTCCAGCTCCTTCCAGGTCGGCTGCAGGCGATCAGGCGCCAGCTTCAGCCGATCGGAGATCAGGGCCAACGCGGCACCGGGCTCGTCGCGGACGAACGCCTCGGCCTTCAGCAACGCCTTGACCACCTTGCGCATCGTGGCCGGGCGCTGTTTCAGCGTCTGGGCGCGCCCGACCAGCACGTGGGTCACGGTGTAGGCATCGGGCTCGGCGAGCGTCAGGCCCTTGTCGGCCAAGGCCGCTTCGGCGCTCTGGCGCACCGGCTGCCATGTCGAGACGGCGTCGACGCTGCCGGTTTCCAGCGCTGCCACCAATTGGCCTGGCGGCAGATCGACCATCGTGACGAGTTCCGGCGCCACCTTGTGCCGGATCAGGAGCGCCCAGAGAAAGTACTCGCCGCTGGTGCCCGACGTGACGCCGACCTTCTTGCCCGCCAGGTCGCCCGGCACGGTGATGCCTCTGTCACGCCGCGCCACCAGCGCCATCTCGGTGGCCACGCTGGCCACGCTGGCGACGATGGCGAACTCTTCGCCTTGCAGGACCGAAATGACGAACGGCACTTCGGCCGCCGCCGCGAGATCGACCTTGCCCTGGGTCAACAGTTCGAGTGCAGCCTTGCCATGGCTGACCGGCGTCGTCACGACGTCCAGGCCCTCTTCGGCGAAATAGCCTTTCGCGGCCGCCAGGTGAAGCAAGGCCGCATGGGGCGTCGACGAGACGGCAATCGTCAGATGATCATCTGGCGTCGAACGCGCGTCGGACCTGACACGGTGGATGGCGAATGCCGCCCCGAACAGCAGGAGCAAACCCGCAAGCATCGCCATCGCCAGCAGACGCCCTTGCAGGCGGCCCTCCTGACGAGGCCTGATCGAAGCATTCATGCTTTCTGATCTCCCTGGCGCGGGGGTGCCAACCAACCATCGATACGTCTGCATGGCGGACACACTCGCGCTGGCAGAGCGTAGGGGTCCGTGCATCGACTGACAACCCTGCCTTCAATGCCATGACATGAGCATGGATTTCGCGTGCGTCGATCAGCGTTATGGGTCTCCAATGAAGTGCCACCACGAGACTTGTCATGCTTTTGGTGGCCGCCCGATGAGTTCTTGCTGTGCCCCCTTTCTGGTACTCGCCCACCACCGGTCGGGCTCGAACTTCCTCAATGACATCCTTCAGGCACACCCGGCGCTCGAGTGCCTGAACGAGCCGTTGTCGATGCACACCAGCCTGTTTCGCCGGTGCGATCTGACCCCTTGGGAAGCCAAGGACTACGACCCCGAGCGGCTGCACGCGAGCCTGGCCGAGGAGCCTGAACTACGCGGCTTTTTGCTCGAGTTGCGGTCGTACCTGCTGCAGTCGACCGAGCGGCGCACCGTCGGATTCAAGGAGACGGTACTTTTTGGCAAGCTGGGCTGGCTGCAGGCCTATCTGCCATCGCTGAGGATCATCTTCTTGCGCCGCGATCCGCGTGCGATCGTCAATTCGGTGTTGCGAAGCGGCCTGATGAACTTCTGGCGCTACCAGGACACGGTGCCGCCGGCGTTCCAGCGTTTGTTCCCGGCCTATGCCAGCCGGCTTCGGGCCGACGAGCACGACGAACACGCTGCCGAACTGGCGGCCATGAGCGTGGCCGTCCGTTATGAATTGGCACGCGGCTCGATCGGCGCGTTCGAACACTGTGTCCTGCCGTTCGAAGAGCTGTTGCTTCATCCGGCCGAGGAACTGATGAAGGTCACCCGCCTGCTCGGCGTGACCCCTCATCCGGCACCGTTGAGCTTCATGCACGAGCGTGCCGCCGACAGCCGTGGCGGCACGTTTTCATCCTTTCGGCGCGTCGGCGATGTGGCAAATGCGTGGCAAGCGCATTTGAGCCCAGGCCAGTGCCAAGTCATCGAGGAGGTGTTGCACGCCGCGGGCGAGCGCGTGCCGGCATGAGAAATCCGAAGTAGCTGCCCGGCACCAGCTGGTGGCAGCGTTTCGTCGACTCCCGGCGCGGCCCCGGAAGGCTTGGGGCTCCGCCGGGCGGTTGTGTGCAGGGAGCAAATCAAATGAGAAACGAAGTGGTTCAGGCCTATGTGGCCAATGCTGTGCATTTCAAGCCGAGAACGTCTCGCGTGTCGAGCGCAAGGCCGGTGCGCGCAGCCTCGACCTTGCTGACGTGCGAAGCCGCCGTCGCATTGCTCAATGAGATCGGCCTGCCGCCGGAAGGCGAGACGGCATACCGGTATGTCAACGTCCACAACCCGCGATGTCCGCTCGTCTACGAGCCCCGGTCGCACCGCTGGGCCTGCATGCCGTCGCACCGGTTGCACCCGGTCTGCGGCATCAACTGGGCAGGAGCCCAGTTGCTGTGCCGGCAACTCGGCGGCCGGCTTCCCTCGAGTTCCGAATGGGAAGCCATCGCGTCGAACAACGAACCAACGCGCGTCTACCCGTGGGGAGATCTCGCCCCAACCCCGGCGCTGGCCAATTTCGACGAGCACATGGGTGGCACCAGCACCGTCGGCACTTTCCCCGCCTCGGACCTGGGGCTCTTCGATCTCGCCGGCAACCTCAGCGAATGGTGCGAAGACCGCCTGGAAGCGCCGGCCGGCGGGCTGCCAGGTGAACGGGTGATCAAGGGCGGCGCGTGGAGCAAAGGGCCGCACCATCTGCGCATCGCCGCGATGCGCGGCAAGTGGGAGCGCCTGGGCACCACCACCATCGGCATCCGTACCGTCTGGGATGACTGACATGAACGACCACATCAACCTCGTGATCTTCGACCTGGACGACACCTTGATCGACTTTGCGACCACCCGACAACTCGCCTATGCCGAACTCGGCAAGCACCTCGACCTGGAAGGCCTCGATTCGGTGGCTTACCTGCAGGCCTGCGCTGCCTGCGATCGCCCCTTGTTCGTGCAGTTCGAGCAAGGCCTGCTGACACGCGCGCAGTACCGCCTGCAGCGCTTTTCCGATCCGTTCACCCAGCTAGGTGTCACGCCAAGAGAGGCGCTGATCGAAGAGCTGAACAAGATCTTCATGGACTGCGTCAATGACACGCCCAGGCTGTACGAAGACGCCTGGCCCACGCTCGAAAGGCTGCGCGCGCGAGGCCTGCGCCTGGCGATCCTGACCAACGGCCCGTCCGATGGCCAGCGCCGCAAGCTCGAAGCCACCGGCCTGCACCGATTGGTCGACACGGTGGCCATCGGCGAGGAAATCGGCTTCAGCAAACCCTCGGCCCGCGCCTTCCACACGGTCATCGAAGGTCTCGAAGCCAGGGCTGCAGAGACCTTGATGATCGGCGACTCGCCGGAGTTGGACTACGACGCCGCGCTGCAGGCCGGCCTGCAGGCGACGCTGCTCGATCGCAGCGGCCAGCACCGGGCCAGCGGCCGGCGCGCCGTCGAATCGCTGCACGCGATCCTGGCGCAGGCTGGCGGCTGAGCCGATGCACAAGGTGTGCTGCGGCTGAAAGACTTCGGGGCGCTTATGCCTCGGGCCGATCGCCGCCGCCGGCTTCGCGCTCGTAGGCCCGCCGCTGGTGCCGGCGGCCTGCCGCCTTGACGCGGTAGCTCATCGCGTCGGCGCGGGCGATCAAACCCTTCCAGCCGCCCTCGCCTGTCGCGTCGAGGGCGACGCCCACGCTGGCGCCAACAGTCAGGCGCAAGCCTGCGACATGGAAAGGCTTCGCGGCGGCGTCGCTGACCTTGCGCGCCACCGCTTCGACATGGCCCAGCTCCGTCACACCGGTCAGCACGATCGCGAACTCGTCGCCACCCAGCCGCGCCACCGCGTCCGATGGCCGCACCAGCCGCTGCAGCCGCCCGGCGAACAGGATCAGCACCTCATCGCCCACGGCGTGGCCATGGGTGTCTGGGTGTCGTTGACAGGCTTGAAGCGGTCGAGGTCGATGAACAGCACCGCTGTCGTCGCACCCTCACCCGCTTCGGCCTGGCGCACCAGCCAGGCATCGAAGCCGGCCCGGTTGAGCAGGCCGGTCAGCGGGTCACGCTCGGCCAGCGCCAGCAGGCGGGTGCGCTCCTCGCGGTGACGGGTGATGTCGTGCGCGACGCCGATGAAACCGTCCACCGTGCCGTCATCGAGCCGCAGCGGCACATAGGTCACGCTCGCGTGCCTGCCGACTTCGGCGTCCGGGTGCTCTTTCTCGTAGCTCACCGTCTCGCCAGCGAGCACGCGCGCCACCCAAGGGCGGATGCGCTCGAACTCTTCGGCGCCCGCCACCAGCTCGATCGTGCGGCCGATCACCTCTTCTCTCGTGCGGCCACGCCAGCGCTCGAACGCACGGTTGACCAGCCGGTAGCGCGTGTCGACGCCCCAGACGCCGACCATCGCCGGGATCGCTTCGACCACCGCGTGAAGCGTGGCGGTCTGCCGCGCCAGGTTCTGGCGGGCCGCCAGGTCAGGCGACACGTCGCGCATGATCCCCGAGTAGCGGGCCACGCGGCCGCGCACATCGCGGTGCGCGATGACCATGTAGCTGACCGGCACGATCCGGTCGGGGCCGCCCTTGACCGCCGCCTCGCCGACCCAAACCCCGTCGCGCTTGACAGCCGGGATGATCTCCTTGTCGAAGCGCTCGTTGGTCAGCGGCGTGTTGAACTCGCTGAAGTGGCGTTCGCCGACCGACTCGTCCGGCCGCAAGTTCAGCACGCGCCGCACGGCAGGGTTCAGGTAGAGGATGCGCCCACGCCAGTCGGTCTGCACCACGTAGTCAGGCGTGTTGTCGAACACCTCGGTCAGGTCGCGCAGCGCCCGCTCCACCGCCTTGCGGTCGGTGACGTCGACCCCGATCGTGAAGACACCGCGCACCTCGTCGTCGGGCCCCAGGTCCGGGATCAGCTGGCTCTCGATGCAACGCAGCTGGCCGTTGACCTGGTCTTCATACTCGAAGCGCTGGGCCGATCCCTCCAGCGCTTCCGCCAGGCGCGCGTCGACCGCATCGTCATCGCTGAGGCCCCCGGTCAGCTCGGCACGGGTGCGGCCGATGATGGCCGACTCGGGCCGGCCAAAACGCAGCATGTGGGCCCGGTTGACGAATTGATAGCGGCCGTCGCGCCCGATGTAGGCAATGCGCACCGGCACGTTGTCGGCGATCTTGCGGATGAACCGCTCGCTAGCTTCGAGGCGCTGCTCCAGCTCCTTGCGCTGGGTCACGTCGCGGCCCACCGAATGCAGCATGCGCGCCTGGCCCGGCATGTCATGCACCCGGTTGACCCAGGCCACCCACATCGGCTGCCCGTCGGGCCGCAGCATGCTGTTTTCGCCGGACAGCGTGCGGCCCGTCCTGAGCACCTCGGCCAGTTGCTGCCGCACGGCATCGCGATCAGCCGGGTCGACGAAGTCGTAGAGATTGCGCCCGCTCAGGTCGGCCGCCCCCAGGCCGAGTTGGCGGGCGAATCCCGGGTTGACGTAGCTCAGCGTGCCATCGACGTACGACAGCGAGACCATCTCCTGCTGCTCTTCGACCAAGGCGCGGTGCTGCTGCTCGCTGGCCGACAGCTCACCCTCGTAGCGGTTGCGAGCCGCCAGCAGCATGCTGATCTGGATCCCCGCCAGCGTGGCCGTGACCGCCAGGGCCGCGACGATCCAGATCGCCAGGCGCTTGCTGGATGCGGTCGCCGCGATGACGCGGTCGCTGGACGCGTCGCGCTCGACGCGCATCAGCCGCATCAGCTCTTGCAGCTCGCGGTGCAAGGCCTCGGCCCCGCCTTGCCCGGCATGGTTGCGCACGACCTCCAGCGCCGCATCGGGCTGACCCTGGTCGATCAGGCGCACCGACTCGGCCAGCTCCGACCACTTGTCGGCGGCCAGTTGGTGCACCGTTCGCACCCGGTCGGCCAGCGCCGGCAAGGCCTGGCCGACTGAATCCAAGCCTTTCAGCAGAAGCGGCAGCTGCAGATCGGCCTCGCGAAAGAATGCCAGCTCGCGCGGCGCCCCGGTCAACAGGTAGCTTCGCTGGCCGGCTTCGGCATAACCGACGGTCACCAGGATGGTCTGCAGCTGGCGCAGGTGGGTGTTCAGGTCGACCTGGCGGGCGGTCTCGTCCAGCACCGTCTCGGCCTGGCGGGCAAACGTCACCGTCCCGGCCACCAGCGCGGCCAACGACAAGGCCAGGGCCATGGCCGTGGCACGCAGCCGCGCGCTCAACCGTTGGCGTCGGGCCTGACTATCGGCATTCACTCCTCGGCGCCCCAGGTGGTTGGTCGTGCCGTGGGCTCCCCTGTCCGATGCAAGTCTAGAACGATCGCCGTCGAAGGTGGCAAGCCTTCGTGCAACCAGCCGTACGCACTTTCCCGCTCCCGCCGGCTAGCCGGTCCCGAGGCCGCGCTGCACGAGGCTCGCGACAAAATTCACGGCTTCACCCTGGAGCTCGAGAAAAGGCTGTAAACGGTTCCGCTGATCCGTCGATAGCTCATCCACAAAGTAAATCAGGGAGTCGCCGCAGACGCTTCAACAGAGCGTCTGACGGCGCTGTGCATCATGAGTGAAGCCGTAGAAGTCAACCACCATTACCTCGATCGGGTGGTAGCGCTGTCGGAAGACAGCGGGGTCGAGGCCAGCGAAGACATCATGTCCGGCAATGGCATGAAGCTGCTGGCCAAGGGCGCCAGGATCGACGCACGCGCCAGGGACCGGCTGCTCGAGCACAAGCTCAGCAAGCCGCTGGAAAGCATGATGCGGGTCGTCGAAGGCGTCGGCTCGCGCAAGATCGACCGCGTGGCCGAGGCGCTGCTCGAGCGCCATCCGCTGCTGTCGCGGCTGTGCGGCGAGGCCACCGGCAAGCTGCTGACCACCTCGCTGCGCGACCTGATCCTCACGCCGCAGGTCGACTCGCTGCTCAGCATCTACGCTGCGCAAGGCCAGGCCAAGCTGGAACATGCGGTCGGCATCGCGCTGATCAGCGCAGCGATGGCAAACCAGATCTCCGGCGGCCCGCCGATCGACCTGATGCTGTCGGCTGGCCTGCTGCACGACGTGGGCGAGCTCTACATCGACCCCGCCATCCTCGCGGCCGGCGCCAAGCTGACGCCGCAGCAATGGAAGCATGTCGCGGCGCACCCGATCGTCGGCGCCCGCGTGCTGAAGGACATGCCAGGGGCCGGCGCCAAAGTGGCCAACGCGGTGCTGCACCACCACGAGCGGCTCGATGGTTTCGGCTACCCCGGTGGCCTGCGCACCGATGCCCTGCCTCTGCCCGGCCAGGTGCTGGCGATGGCCGAGATGCTGATGGGCCTGATGGAAGCCGGCCAGCACCACGCCGAGCGCGCTGCCGTGGCCGTCAAGCTGATCCCGGGCGAATTCAACCGCGCCTTGCTCGACAAGGTGGCCACCGCCGCCCACGCCGAGGCCAGGAGCCAGCCGGTCCAGGACGACCCGGCGCTGGTGGCCACTGTCGAAGAACTGGCGGAACGCGTGACAGCGGTCTATGGCGCACTGCAACGCTTTCGCCAAAGCCGCGAGATGCTCGCCAGCAAGATGCCAAAGGCCAGCGCCTCATTGAGGGGCTTGCTCGAACACGCCGTCGAGCGCTGCCAGCGCATCAGCCTGGCGTTTTCGAGCACCGGGCTGGACAGCCACAAGCCGGACGCGCTGAGCGCCCAGCTGGTCGAGCTGGACGGCCCCGTGCGGCTGGAGGTCTCGATCGTGCTGCGCGAACTGCAGTGGCGGCTGCGCGAGCTGCAACGCGAGGTGACGATGCGCTCGGAGCAGTTCTCGCCCGCCGAAGCGGCGGTGGTGAAGCAGTTCGTCGAGATGACCAGCACCTGAGACGCTGCGCCGCGACCAGGCGGCATCGACCAAATGCGCAGGCATTGCGCTTGCTCAGCATCGGCATGTTCAACATGCCTTCGCCCGAGCAAGCCACGCTGCTGAACGTCGACGGCACCGAGGTGCTCGTCGAAGGCGGCGGGCCCCAGGCACCGGTCCTGTTGATGATCCACGGCTGGCCCGACACACGGACGCTGTGGGACGCGCAGGTGGCGCACTTCAAGGGGCGCTTTCGCTGCGTGCGCTTCACGCTGCCGGGCTTCGACCCTCAGGCGACAACATCGCCGCTGGGCCTGGACGACATGGTGGCGCGCATCGCCGCGATTGCCGATGCCGTCAGCCCTGCGGCGCCTGTCCATCTGCTGCTGCATGACTGGGGTTGCTTCTTCGGCTACCAGTTCGCGATGCACCACCCGGCGCGGGTCGGCCGCGTCATCGGCGTCGACGTCGGCGATACCACCTCGCCCGCTTTCAGGCGCTCTCAGTCGCTGAAAGGCAAGCTGCTGATCGCGTCCTACCAGCTGTGGCTGGCATTCGCCTATGCGCTGCCCCGGGCGCTGGGCAACCGCATGACCCGCGCACTCGCGCACCTGATGCACGCGCCGCACGCCCAGGTGGCCACCGCGCGCATGAACCATCCCTATGCGGCCCTGTGGTCGGGGCGCTATCGGCGGGCGCTGCCTTTGCAGCTCGACGGGCCCGTGCTCTATGTCTACGGCCGGCGCAAGCCGGTGATGTTCCACTCACCGGCCTGGCTCGATCGGCTGGCGGCCACGCCGGGCTGTGCCGCGCATGGCCTGCCGACGGGGCATTGGGTGATGGTGGAACAGCCGGCCATGTTCCACCGGCTCGTCGACGCCTGGCTGGCCGGCGACGCGGTATCCGTCCACCGTGCCGGCGAAGGTCAACAGGCGGCCCAGGCGCACCATGCCTCTGCGCCTGCCGGACGAAGCTCGGGATAGGCGGACAACGGCCTGGTCGAGGCCGGCCGCTGGCACGAGCCCGACCGCTTCGCCTGGGCGTTCCAGTTCCACCCCGAGTGGCACCACGAGGGCCATGCGCGCTACGCCCGCATCATGGAAGCCTACCGCGACGCCTGCTGGGCACGGCTGCGCGCGGCGACGGGCTGAGCGACCGACGACCGGCACAGCGTTTGCCGAGATCAGCGCTCCACGACACAGAAGCGCGGCATGCCAGCCATCGAAACTTCGTCACAGGCGCCGGTCGCATTGCCGACGCCGCTCACGGTGACCGTGCACCTGAACGGGCGCCTCACCCGGTTGTCGATCGAACCCTGGGTCACGCTTCTCGACCTGCTGCGAGAGCGCCTCGATCTCACGGGCACCAAGAAGGGCTGCGATCACGGCCAATGCGGCGCATGCACCGTGCTGGTGGACGGTGAACGCGTGCTGTCCTGCCTGACACTTGCGGTGGCGCTGGACGGGTGCGACATCACGACCATCGAGGGCTTGCCGGCGCTGGCCGGCGATGGCGGGTTGCATCCGTTGCAGCAAGCCTTCATCGAGTGCGACGCCCTGCAATGCGGCTACTGCACGCCCGGGCAGATCTGCTCGGCGGCTGGCCTGATGAACGAGCATCCACCGCAGAACGACGACGAGGTGCGCGAGCGCATGAGCGGCAATCTGTGCCGCTGTGGCGCCTACCCACAGATCGTGAAGGCGGTCGCCAGCGTGGTGCTGCGGCGGTCGCCACGCCCGCCACGGAGCGCGCCATGAACCCCTTCGTCTACGAACAACCCAGGGCGATTGAGCCGGCGCTTGCCGCCCTCGCCGCGACAAATTCGGCCGACATCGACGACGCTGAGCGCTGGGCGAACGCCCGCGGTCTTCCGAAGGTGCTGGCCGGTGGCACGAATCTCATCGACCTGATGAAGGAAAACCTGATGCGTCCGACGGCGCTGGTCGACATTCGCCACCTGCCGTTGCGCGACATCGCCGAACAACCGGATGGAAGCCTGTACCTCGGGGCGCTCGCCACCAACGCGCACACGGCCCAGCACCCGCAGGTGCGGGAACGCTACCCGGTGCTTCGGGCGGCCATCCTCGCGGGTGCGTCGCCGCAGGTGCGCAACATGGCCAGCAACGGCGGCAACCTGCTGCAGCGCACGCGCTGCTACTACTTCTACGACGCCGGCGTGCCTTGCAACAAGCACCGGCCCGGCAGCGGTTGCCCCGCGCTCACCGGGTTGGCGCGCCAGCACGCCATCCTCGGGGCCAGCGAGCATTGCATCGCGACGCATCCGTCCGACATGTGCGTCGCACTTGCCGCGCTGGGGACCACGGTGCATGTCGAATCGAGCGCACGCGGCCCGCGCACGATCCCGTTCGAACAATTCCACCGGCTTCCGGGCGACCAACCCGAGCGCGACACGACGCTCGAAGCCGATGAACTGATCACCCATCTCGTGCTGCCCGATTCGCGGCGCTTCGCCGGCCATTCGTGCTACCTGAAGCTGCGCGAGCGGGCCTCTTATGCGTTCGCCGTGGTGTCGGTCGCCGCGATGCTGGATCTCGATCACCAGGGCCTCATCCGCGAGGCGCGCCTGGCGCTGGGCGGTGTCGCGCACAAACCATGGCGTGACCGCGAGGCCGAAGCGATGTTGTCCGGCAAACCCGCAGAGCCGGCCAGCTTCGCCGCGGCAGCCGATCTGCTGCTCAAGGACGCACGCCCGGCGGGCGGCCCGGCATTGCTCGAGAGCCTGCCGGGCAACGCCTACAAGATCCCGTTGGCGCGCCGGGCCATCGTGCGGGCGCTCGAGATGGCGCGGAACGGTGAGGTGTCGAACACGGGCGAAGACGCGTTTCGGTTCGAGGAGGCAGCGCCATGAGCCATGCAAGCATCCCTGCACCGGCCGCGGACGAGCGGCGGCGCCCTTCCCCGGTTTCTGATCTGCCTGCGCCGGAAGATCGGCACGTTCGGTGGCGCGATGGCGACGCGCCGGTCGCGCCGCGCGGCACCGGCGTGGTCAAGCTGGGCGACCCTGTCGCGCGCGTCGATGCGTTGGCCAAAGTCACCGGCCGCGCGCGCTATGCCGCTGAACATGCGGCGCTCGATCTCTTGCACGGCGTGGTGGTGAGCAGCACGATCGCGTGTGGGCGCATCGTCGCGATCGACGACAGCCAGGCCCGCGCGCTACCCGGTGTGCTCGATGTCATCACCCACCAGAACCGGCCGCGCATGCGATCGCTCGACCTGTTCTACAAGGACATGACGGCGCCCGCCGGCTCGCCCTTCAAACCGCTGCACGACGCCGACATCCACTACAGCGGCCAGCCCGTTGCGCTGGTGGTGGCCGAAACCTTCGAGCTCGCCCGGTACGCTGCCTCGTTGGTGCGGGTGCAGGTCGAGGCCGAACCGCACGAGACCCGGCTGCTGTCACACCTGCACCGCGCGCGCGACCCGAGCCGGTTGAAGGCTGGCTACTCGCCACCGCCCGACGAACGGGGCCACGCCGACGCCGCCTTCGAGGCGGCCCCTGTCAAGGTCGACGCCGAGTTCTACCACGGTGTCGAGCACCACAACCCGATGGAGATGCATGCGACGACAGTGATCCGCGAGCCGGACGGGCACCTGACGATCTTCGACAAGACGCAGGGGTCACAGAACTGCCGATGGATCGTCTCGCGCGCCTTCGGGCTCGGCAAGGACAAGGTGTCGGTGCACAACCCATATGTCGGCGGCGCCTTCGGATCCGGATTGAGGCCGCAGTACCAGCTTCTGCTGGCGGTGATCGCGGCGCTGAAGCTGGAACGCTCCGTCAAGGTGGTGCTGACGCGTCAGCAGATGTTCACCTTCGGCCATCGCCCGGAAACCTGGCAGCGCGTCAAACTGGCCGCCGAACGGGACGGCAGCTTGAAGGCGGTGGTGCATGAGGCGGTGGCCGAGACCTCGCGCCGGGAAGACTATGTGGAGGTGGTGGTCAACTGGTCGGGACAGCTCTACGCCTGCGACAACGTGCGCCTGGGCTACAAGCTGGTACCGCTCGACCAGTACACGCCGATCGACATGCGGGCGCCGGGGGCGGCGCACGGCGTGCATGCGCTCGAGGTGGCGATGGACGAGCTGTCGTATGGGCTTGGCATGGACCCGCTCGCGCTGCGCCTGAAGAACTACGCCGAGCGGGATGCCACCAACGATCTGCCCTATTCCACCAAGGAGCTGCGCGCCTGCTATGCGCAAGGCGCCGAGCGCTTCGGCTGGAGCGGGCGGCCGCTCGCCCCGCGCTCGATGCGTGACGGGCGCGAGTGGGTGGGATGGGGCATGGCCACCGGCACCTGGGACGCGATGCAGATGTTCGCCCGCGTGCGCGCGGTGCTGCACGCCGATGGGCGCCTGGAGCTGGCCAGCGCCGCCAGCGACATCGGCACCGGCACCTACACCGTGATGAGCCAGATCGGCGCCGCTTCGATGGGGTTGCCGATGGAACAGGTGAGCTTTCGCCTGGGCGATTCGACCTTGCCGACCGCCCCGATCGAGGGCGGCTCATCGCACGTCACCACGATCGGCTCGGCCATCGAAGGCGTCTGCGAGAAGCTGCAGCGCCGCCTGCACAAGTTGGCCCGACATGCCGGCCGTGCCGGCGAAAGACTGCACAAGGCGCGCTTCACCGACCTGGCGTTCAGCCACGGCGCGGTGTACCTGCGGGCCGATCCGTCGTGCGCGGTGCTGCTGGGCGACCTGATGCGCGCAGCGGGCGAGGAACGGCTGGAAGAGAAATACCTGCTGCTGCCCAACGTGCTGAAGCAGAAGCGCTACGTTCGCGCGTCGCACTCCGCGGTGTTCTGCGAGGTGCGTGTCGACGAGGATCTCGGCACCGTGCGGGTGACGCGGGTGGTCAACGCCGTGGCCGCCGGCCGCATCCTGAGCGCCACCACCGCGCGCAGCCAGGTCATCGGCGGCATCGTGTGGGGCATCAGCCAGGCGCTGCATGAAGAAACCCACGCCGACCACGCGCTCGGACGCTTCATGAACCACAACATCGCCGAATACCACGTCGCGGCCAATGCCGATGTGCACGACATCGATGTGATCTTCGTCGAGGAAGACGACCGCATCGTCAGCCGCCTGGGCGCCAAGGGCGTCGGCGAGATCGGCATCGTCGGCGTCGCCGCGGCGATCAGCAATGCGATCTACCACGCGACGGGCCGGCGCCTGCGCAGCACGCCGATGACACCCGACAAGGTGATGAGGCGCTAGTCTTCAGTCGGCCTGCAGTGGGTCTTTGCAGCGCGCGTAGATCGCCGTGTCGCGCGGCATGCCGCCGATGTTCGGCCGCCAGGTGGCCATGCGCAGCACGCCTTCGCGCACCAGTCCGAGCCGCTCCAGCACCTTGGCGGAACGTTGGTTGTCGATGTCGGTCGTGGCCCAGATGCGCAGGATCGACGGTTGGCGTTCGAGCCAGCCGACGAGCAGGCTGCCGGCCTCGGTGGCCACGCCGCGGCCCCAGGCCGAGCGGGCGAGAAAGTAGCCGATGTCGGCTGCGTGGCCCTTGACGCGGCAGGCCATGCACCCCAGCAGCGGGCCACCGGCACGGCTTTCGATGATCCAGTGGTACTCGGTACCGCTGGCCCAGCGGCCAGCGCAGCCTTCCAGGTAGGCCTGCGCATCGGCCACCGAGCGGTGCGCCGGCCAGTCCATGTAGCGCATCACCTCGGTATCGGCTGCCGCATCGAAAACCGCGCGGGCGTCGGCCAGGGTGGAACGCCGCAAGCGCAATTGCGCACCCACGATGGATTCGGGAACCTGAGGCAGCATGGGATGTCCGCGTGTCGGCGAAAGCAGGAGCACGCATTGTCCCAGCGCCTTTCGCCGCGCGCCCAGCGCATCGCCGCCCACCCGTGGGGCCGGCGCTCCGGTCGCCGCCGGCATCGACCCCAGCTGCTACGCGCCACGCAGGAAGTCGCGGGTCCCGGGGAACGCGGCCGCGGGTTCCTGGCCGTCGGCCTCGGGTGCTTCGGGCGCGAAGCTGGGCAGGCCCTCCGCCTGGTTCAAGGAGGCGGAACCAGGGGCCACGCCGGCCGCAGGAGCGGCCCGTTCGGACCGGCCGGAACCAACCGTGCCTGCGGCCATGCCCTGCAGGCGGCGGGCACGGGCGGGCTTGGTCAGATGCCTGGCCGCGCCAAGGGCCGCGGCGGCGATGATCCATGTCGATAGTCGCATCGAGAGTCCTCGTGTTCACAACGGTATGGCACTCAAGCAGCAATCCAGATGCCGGTGGCGCATGCCAGAACCCTCTGCAGGCAGGCCCACGCGCCCATCGCCGGCCTGGCTGATCGAGGCATGCCGATTGCTCGATCGAGGTTCTTCCCACCCATTCCAAGGAGCGCCCGATGACCCAAGTTTCCCAAGCCATGACCCGCGGCGTTCGCACCATGGCGCCCAACGAATCGATCATGAAAGCCGCACAGGCGATGAGCGAACTCGACGTGGGCGTCATCCCGGTTTGCGAAGGTGAAAAACTGGTCGGCATGGTGACCGACCGCGACATCGTCCTGCGCGGCGTTGCACAGGGCTGCAAGGCCGACAACACGCCCTTGTCCAGCGTGATGTCGAAGGACGTCTGCACCTGCTTCGAAGACGACGACATCGAAGACGTGAGCGAGCAGATGCGCGAATCGCAGATCCGGCGTGTGCCGGTGCTGGACCGGGACCAGCACCTCGTCGGCATGCTGTCGCTGGGCGATATCGCCACCAAGGCAGACATCGGCGAAGCCGGTGAGGCGCTGGACGACATCTCCGAGCCTTCGCGCCCGAACCGGTCCCACCAATCCGCCGCCAGCGGATCGGCCGGCGGTGGAACGGGCTCGACCGAGCCCGGAAGAGAAGCGTTCTGAACCGCCTGGCCTCACGGGTGCGGCGCGCCCGTGCCAGGCCAGGCTCTTTCTCAGGCAGCCAGCCGCTCGGCATCCGGCCGGACGAGTTCGGTGCCCGCCGTCCAGCGGTAGGTGGCCGAGACAGACTCCGACGGCGAGCCGTCGCTGTTCATCTGGTCTCGGTAGACCACCGAGCTTTCGCCTTCTTCGCCTTCGGTGACGAAATCGGTGCCGTTCTTGCGCAAGGCAGTCTCTTTTTCGATCACCTCGCGCAGGTACAGGCGATGGCTTTCGAAGACGATGCCTGGCGGCAAGGCACCATCACCGAGCAGTTCCGCAGGGTCGCGGTTCTCGTGCTGCTTGAACAGCTCTCTGACGACCTGCAGCTGGCCGAGCTCGTAGTCGACGAAACGCTCCCACAGCGCCTTGATGCGCGGGTTGGTCTCCTGCTCGGCGCAGGCAGCGTAGTTCCAGACTTCGCAGGCCTCCTGCAGCAGCATTTTCTCGAGGGGCGATTCGTCGGGATTGATCATGCTGCCGTAGTGGGTGATGTGCTGCGATTCGATCGACGCAATCTCGGCATACAGCTGGCGCGCCATCGGGTCAGTGAACAAGGGCCCGATGTTCATGTAGTAGTCGTGCGTCTGGTACTCGCCCCCGGTCAAGGTCAGCGCATGCAGCTTGGTGGACAGCGCCGCTTCGGGCCCGTACGGCAGCAACAGCTCATGCTCCGGCGCGCGGTGGTGCACCAGCGTCGGCCGCGCCGGAATGATGTCGGTATGGCCTTGGGTGATGTTGTTGGCGTCCTTGCCTTCCAGGCGGTCGAGCAGCGCGCTGTAGCGGTACAGGTGGTCGAAATCCTCCAGCAGCGCGAAGCGGTAGCCCTGTGCCAGATACGGATCCGGCTCGAGCTTGGCCATGGATGCGGTCACCTCGATCGCCGTCTGTTCGTAGCCGATCGTCGTTTCGATCGGTGAATGGTCAGCGCCGATCAGCCAGTTGATCAGCGTGGCCTGGTGCTGTTCCACCCGCATCAGCTGGGCTATCGGTACGCGCAACCGGCCGTTCATGCGCAGCAGCATCTGCTTGGTTCGCAGCGAGTCGAGTTCAACGCCGTTCATCAGGATGATCCGCACCCGCGTGAAGGCGTCGTCGTCCAGTTTGCTGATCGGGTTCTGGACCAGCTCTTTCCAGGTGAAGCGCTGTTTTTCCAGCGGGGTGCCGCGGTCGTTCAGGAGATTGATGTTCATGAGGCTTCTCTTTGAAGATGGGGTCAAACAAGGGACGGCGCCGGGTCTGCTGCCACGATGTTCGTCAGCCAGTTCTTGATGATGGACAGGTGCTCCTGCTCCTGCCCCAAGGCGGCGAGGAACTGCCCCACCAGCTCGGTTTCGCCGGCCTCCTCGGCCAGCTGAATCAGCAGTTCCCAGCCGGCGTTGTCGGTCATCTCGGCGGTCAGCATCGCGCTCAGGCACTGGGCCAGCGTGGTCCGCGGGTCGTTGAGGACCTGCATCAGCCCGCTGCTGGCGACGGCCGCGACGTCCGCGCATGGCGTCACCGCCGTCGGGTCACCGCCGAGCGACACCACCGCATCGCAAAGCAGCTTGAAATGTTCGAGTTCCTCGGCGCGGATGCGGTCGATGGTGGCTTCCGGCGTCTCGTCTCTCGCGCCACCGTCGCCATATTCGGATGCCTCGGCCGGTGGCAGCACCCCGGCCGAGCTTTGCACCACCGCCTTGTATTTGAGAGACAACGCGTCGTACAGGCGCGTGCCGGTTCGTTCGAACGCAATGCGTTCGCCAAGCTTGTCCATCAGCACCGTCGGATGGCCTCCCTTGAGAAAAGCCACACCTGTCTTGACGAGGCCTTTCATCGAAGCTGGCGCAGGCACGGAACCCACCGCGTCGGCCTCGGCGATGTAGGTGAGCTTCTGTTCCTCCATGGCCGACGTGTCGATGAAGGTCACCGGCGTCAGATCGTCGGCGGCGAGATTCATGGCCTGAACAGAGGCGGGGGAAATGGCGGCTCCGGTGAGGTTCGAGCCGAGTGAAGTGGACTGCATCAAAACGCTCCTGCGTGGGAAATGAGGTTGTGGAATGGGCCTCGAACAACTGCCCGGCCGCATGAGTTTTGGCAAGCACGGTTCCCGCCCATATGTGGTCGCTCAAGGTGTCTGCACGCTCCGAAAAATGCAGGCATGTCCGTTGCCAAAAGTGGACTGTCGGCACTGTTGCCGATGTCCAAAATCCGGAGATCAACATGCAAGAGCAGAACCGCAACCAAGAAAACGCAGGCCAGGGTCAACGCGACGAAGCCAGCCGCGGCCAAGAGCAAGGCCAACAAGAACAATCGCAGCGCGGCCAAGGTGGCCAGCAAGGCGGCCAGCAAGGCCAAGGTCAGCAACGTCAAGGCCAACAAGAACAGTCGCAGCGCGGCCAAGGTGGTCAGCAAGGCGGCCAGCAAGGTGGGCAGGAAGCCAACCGTGGCCAGGAACGTGGTCAAGAAGGCAACCGCAACGAGCAAGCTCAACGCGGCCAAGAAGGCAATCGCGGCCAGCGCTGATGCCTGATGGCGGGCCCTTGCGTGGGGCCCGCCCTTTCTGCCCGAAAAAAGTATTGAGAGAAATGACCCAGGAACAGCAGTCCTTCGAGCCCGAGGACATCTTTCTCGAACAGTGCATCACCGATTTGCACCTCATAGGCGACAAGCCGATCGCCGTTTGTGCAGTAAAGAAAATTGACAAAAAGGGAGAGAAATACATCTCGACGCTGTGGACCTTTTCGCTCGACGGCAGCGATGGTCGGCAGCTGACTCAAGGCCCCGGTATCGACGACACGCCGCGCTGGTCGCCCGATGGAAAGAAGATCGCCTTCCTTTCCGATCGTGACGGCGGCGAAGCCCAGCTCTACTGCATCCAGCTGGATGGCGGCGAGGCACGGCGCCTGACCGACCTGAAGCTCGGCGTCCAGTCGCACGCCTGGCGGCCCGACGGCCGGCAGTTGCTGGCCACGGCAGCCGTCAGTGTCGACCCGGAAGATCGCAGCCGATCGGCCGCCACCATCGACCTGGACCGGCCGCGACGCAGCCCCGACGAACCCGAGCTGGTCTGGCGCCTGCCCTACAAGATGGACGGCCAGGGCTATCAACTGGCCCAGCGCGTGCATCTGATGCTGGTCGATGCGGAAACGGGTTCGGCAACCCCGTTGACGCAGGGCGATTTCGACGTCCAATCGGCGGTATGGTCGTCCGACGGCAAGCAGATTGCATTCATTCGCTCGCGCGGCGACCCGGGGCAGGAGCACTGCACCGACCTGTGGCTGCTCGATGTCGACGATAAGGGCGCCGCCGGCTCGCCACGCCGGCTGAGCCGCGACCAGGCCAATGCCAGTTCGCCGAGCTGGTCACCCGATGGTCGCTGGATCGCCTTCAGCGGTGCAGCCAACGTGGGCGACCCGCAAATGCGGCTGTGGCTTTGCGACGTGAAGGACAACGAGGTCCAGCCCCTGGGCGAATCATCGATCGAGGTGGTGCCGGGCGACCTGCAATGGCGGCGCGACAGCCGAGGTCTCGCCTTCATCCGCGCGCACAGAGGGCTGCAGGAGATTGCCGTCATCAGCGTGCCCAACGGCGAGCTGAAGTCACTGCCCAGGAAGGAGCGGCACATCGTCCACCTGGCGGCCAACGAGCAACTCGTCTACACCACCGAAAGTGCCAAGGAAGCGCTGGAGCTCTACTGCGCCGACTGGAACGGCGACAACGAGCGAAAGCTCAGCCAGTTCAACGCCTGGTGGGACGCACGCGTCGCACCCCAGGTGCATTGGCGGCGCTTCAAGGTGCCGGACGGCGACGGCGGCAGCGAAGAGATCGACGGCTGGTTGCTGACGCCGGCGCAGACGAGCGGCACGGTGCCGCTGTTGGTCGACGTGCATGGGGGGCCGGCGAGCTATGCACCGCTGAGCTTCTCGGTCCATGCCTACTGGCAGCTGCTGTGCTCGCGCGGCTGGGCCGTGCTGGCCCTGAACCCCGTCGGCTCCAGCAGCTACGGCCGAAAATTCACTGAGCGTCTGCGTTCGCGCTGGGGCGAACTCGACCTGCCGCAACAGACCGCAGCCGTCGAGCAGTTGCAGGCCGAAGGGCTGGTGGACGACCGGATTGCCATCATCGGCGCCTCGTATGGCGGCTACCTGAGCGCCTGGGCGATCGGGGTTTGCCGGCACTTCAGGGCGGCGGTGGTCTGCGCGCCGGTCGCCAACCTGGAATCGCACTACGGCACATCGGACAGCGGCTACTACGCCGACCCCTACTCGATGGACGGCAAGCCCGCGGCCAACCGCGAATTGATGGCGAAGCTGTCGCCGATGATGCACATCGAGAAGGCTTGCACGCCGACCTTGTTCCTCCAGGGAAAGGACGATCAGCGCTGTCCCGTCGGGCAGTCCGAAGAGCTGTTCGTCAAGCTCCGGCGATCAGGCACGCCGGCCGAGCTGGTGCTCTACCCCGGCGGCAGCCACCATGTCTTCGGCAAGGGCAAGCCATCGCACCGATTGGACGCACTCAAGCGCATCGTCGACTGGTTGCAGGGCTGGGTCGAGATACCGCTCGAAGACGGCGGCAAAACGGCTTGATCGGCTGCACGGCGCGCCTGAGTCAACGACTGCGGCGACGTCTGAACATCGGACGCCGCGATGAATCTGCCTGGGAACACCCCATGACCACATCACCCGCTGACCGCACCGGACCGCGGCCGAAGGTGCATCGCTATGCCACTGTCGAGCACCAGGCGGACGCGCGGTTTCGCTATGGCCTGATGGCGCCAGCCGATGGCCGGCCACCCGCAGGCTTGCTGGTCGTCGTGCATGGAAGCCAGCGCCGATATCTGCGCGCCCTCGCCGGCTTTGCCGAGTTTGGCCGGCAGCACCGCCTGGCGGTGATGGCGCCGCACTTCCCCGGCGATCTGTTCGGCGACGGCAACCACGACGGCTACAAGTTCCTGTTCGAGCACAACATCCGCTACGACAAGCTGCTCAACGACATGATCGACGAAGCCGCCGAGCAGCTGGGATGCGATGCCGGCCGCGTTCTGCTTCACGGCTATTCCGGTGGTGGCCAGTTCGTTCACCGATACCTCTACCTGCATCCCGAGCGGGTGCGGGCCGCTTCGATCGGCGCGCCTGGCGAAGTCACGCTGCTGGACGACCACGCGCAGTGGTGGGCCGGCACTGCAAATTCGCCGGAAGTATTTGGTAAAGATGTCGACAAATCGGCACTGAAAAACGTGCCGATCCAACTCATGGTCGGCGAGAAAGACCTGGACACCGGCGAATTGGTCGAACAGCCCCACAGCGAGCTGTGGGCCTCCGACGAAGAAAGACGCGCGGCCACCCGGATCGATCGCATCCAGTTGCTGCAACGCTCGTTTCAAAACGTCGGTGCCGCTGCCGCGCTGGAGATCATGCCCGGCGTCTCGCATGGCAGTGGCAGCCGCGCTGCCAGGGCGGTGGCGCAACGATTCTTTGCGGCCCATCTTCCTGCCGGCGTGGCACCGCTGCCCGGCCCCGCTTCAACCGAGTCGGGGGCCGCCGGCTGCGGCCCCAGCCCGGCCGAGCCCGTCAGTCAGCCAGCCGCGGCAAGGTCTGCACCGTGGTGGGCAGCGCCGTCTTCAGCTTGATCGCCCCCGACGGGTCACGGATCGACAGCATGCCGCCGGTGCTGTCGTTGTTGAAGCGCACCGTCACCTTGTCTCCGTTGGCCAGCACGATGTCGGCACCGGTCTTGTCCGCACCGTCCGAGCGCACGGCGCTGCTGAACGCATGGTCGGCACCCAGCACGTTGAGGAACTGACTGCTGTCGCCGCTGCTGTGGACCACGTCGATGCGCTTGCCGGCGTTCATGTCCGCGTCGACCTTGGGCCAGTTCAGCACCTTCGCGCTCAGGCCCTTGGGCGCGAGCCGCACCACGTCGAGCTGGTGGCCACCGTTCGTCATCGTCAGCTGGTCGCCGTCGATGGTCGGTTTTTGCGGCAGGTTCAGCGTCCACACGCGGCGGATGCCGGTGCCGCTGGTCTGCACCCGGTCGAAGACAACGAAGGTGGCCGGCTTGATGAACAGGAACTCGCGCTCCACCTTCACCACCGAGGCCTTGCCGGCGTACATCGGCGTCACACGGGCCAGGCCATAGGCGTACAGCGGTTTGTCGGCCAGCGCCAGCATCTTGCAAGACGTGTCGAAGCTCTGCGGCACTTCCTTTCCATCCTTCTCGATGCGCACCAGGTTGTGCGGCGCCTCGTACTGCGCCAGCCCCGAATGGGTGTCGATGTTTTCGTCGAACGCCAGCCAGCTGCCCTGGTACATCACGAAGCTGCCCTGGTCCTGGTGGGCGTGGCTTTCGGTGTAGGGCCCGCAGATCAGGTTGGCGTAGGCGCCGGTCTTGGCCCAGGCCGAGCGCATGCTGAACTGCCCCGTGCCGCTGCCCCAATGCGCCGGGTACAGCCGGCTCAGCGGTTGACCGGTGAAGCCGGCCTGGTCGTAGACATAGTCGACCCAGAACTGGAAGCCGTTCTCCATCTTCGGCACCGAAGACTGCGCGAGCAAGGTCTTCGACAGGCCCGTCATCGGGTCGGCCGGGTACAGGTGCGACAGGGTCTCGAGGTACTGGCGGTGGTAGTCGAAGAACGCCGCGGTCGACTCGCGCGCGTGGTCACCGGTCGGCGCGAGGCGGTCCAGCGTCGGCACGATGTCGTGCATGAACTTGTCGAACGAGGCCAGCGTGTGCGGCGTCAGGTCGGCGATGCGGTCGGTGGTCGACTTTTCCCACAGGTAGTACAGGTCGAACAGCTCGCGCATCGCCGTGCCGTAGCCCGTGCCCTCGCGTGAGCCACCACCGATCAGGTCGCGGTTGAAGGTCGGCACCAGCTGGTCCTGGATCTTCTCGTAGCGGAACTTGTCGATCCACTGCGGCGCGAGGCTGTTCTCGTCATGCGAGGCCAGGCCCAGCAGCATGGTCGCGCGCAGGAACGAGTAGTAGTAGTTGTTCGACGGGTTGTCGATCGACCAGCCCGACCACGGGTATTTGGTGTTGCCCCACTGTGCCTGCTCGGGGTTCCAGACATTCCACACCGCCTGGTTGGCGTAGGTGACCCAGCGGCTGCGTTGAGCGCTGGTCATCTGCGCTCGGCACCAGTCGTAGACCATCGACAGGTTGCCGATGGTCGGGCCGACATAGAGATAGCTGTCGCCCGCCACCGTGGCGCGCTGGTTCTGGTTGATCAGCGCCTCTTCGGACTTGACGAAATCGTCGGTCAGGTCGACCGCATAGTCGCAATACGAAGCCTTGCCGGTCACCTGGTACATCAGCGCCGCATGCCAGCCGGCGAACTCATAGTAGTCGGCGCCGTTCATCTGCGCGTCGACATAATTCTTGAACCGGGTGGCAGCCGGGCTGCCGCTGCTCATCGAGGTTTTCAGCCGGTTCAAGGTCGGTGCATCGGGCACCAGGATCCGCGGCGTGCCCAGCGGGGTGATGACGATGGCGGCCTGCGCGGCCGCCCCTAACACAGTGAATGCGGCCGTGGCGGCGGCCATGGCAACGCGGGTGGTCTGAACCATTCGGGTGTCTCCGTTTTGTAGGAATGTGCCCGGATGGTGCGCGGCTCGACAGCCTGTGTCAGCCTCTCTTGCGAGGTGTTTCAGTGGACACAATGCGGTGGCGCATTCGGACAAGACACAACAGGTTCGGCGTGAAAGACGCGAATGACGGACGCCGCCGCCCGATCACGCTCGCCTATCGCCCCGCGCGCTTTTGCTCCCGCAGCATGAACAGGTACAGCCCTTCGACCTTCTCGCGTGCCCACGGTGTCCGGCGCAGGAACTTGAGGCTTGAGCCGATGCTCGGGTCCAGTGCGAAACAGCGCACCGGGATGCGATCGGCCAACCCGGGCCAGCCGTAGGCGGCGACCAGGGCCTCGAGCATGTCGTCCAGGCGGACGCCATGGAGTGGGTTGCGGGGCTGGCTGGGAGGTGGGGCTGGCGGGGTGGCCGGGGTATCGGGCATGCCGCGATTGTCGACCACCCGCCTCGGTTCACGCCGCCCTGGGCCGGCCGGGCCCGCGGTGCTGCATCAGCCTTCGACTTGCATCGCTGGCCGCGCCTGCACCTTTGCGAGCCAGGCCTGCACGTGCGCATGCCTGGCCACCGGCGCACCGATGTAGACGCTGTAGCCGATGACCGAGCCGACGAGCAAGTCGGCCATCGAATATTCGGCACCGAGCATCCACGGCTGCGTGGCAAGCCGAGCATCGAGCAGGCCCAGCAGCTGGTCGAGGCTCTCGCGCGCGGCGTCGGCGTGCGCCGCGCTGCGCAACCGCTCTTCGCCCATCGTCGCGAGCTGCAGGCGAACGACCACGGTGCCGTAGGTCACGTAAGCCCAGGTGCACCACGACATCGCCTGCAGCCGCTCGGGCGTGCCGGCCGCGGGCCACAGGCCACGTTCGACACCGTACTGCTCGGCGAGCCACAGCTGGATCGCGAGCGCCTCGAACATCGGCGCGCCGTCGACTGTCAAGGTCGGCACCTTGCCGTTCGGGTTGAGCGCCAGGTACTCGGGCCGGCGCTGCTCGCCGGTCTTGATGTCGACCTTGACGCGCTGGTGCGGCACATCGAGTTCGGCCAGAGCGGCGGCGATCGGCGTGGCGCTCGACATCGGATGCCAGTACAGGACGATGGACTTCGATGCGGACATGGATATCTCCTTTGGACCAGTTTGCGGATCGGTGTTGACGACGAGTTCACTGTAGGCGGCATTGCGGACAGGTTCGGCCCTCGATACAGGCTAGAGTTCGTCTACATGCTGACCTCGTCCTCGCGCCTTCTGCGCCTGCTCTCGCTGCTGCAGACGCGCCGCCACTGGGCCGGCGCCGAGCTGGCCGAGCGGCTCGAGATCCACACACGCACCTTGCGGCGCGACATCGATCGCTTGCGCGAACTCGGCTATCCGATCGAGGCCAGCAGCGGCGTCGCCGGGGGCTATGCCTTCAGGCCCGGCCAGGCGCTCCCGCCGCTGCTGCTCGACGATGACGAGGCGCTGGCCGTGGCGATCGCGCTGCGCACTGCCGCTTCAGGCATGGTCGGCGGCATCGAAGAGACGGCCTTGCGCGCCGTCGTCAAGCTCGAGCAGGTGATGCCGGCGCGGTTGCGCAAACGTGCCGACGCGCTACGCACCGCGATCATCCCGCTCGATCGTGTCGGCCCGCTCGTCGATGCGTCGCTGCTCGCCGCCCTGGCCGGCGCCTGCCGCGACCAACTGCGCGCGCGCTTCGCCTACACCGACATCCGTGGCGCCGCGAGCGAGCGCACCGTCGAGCCGCACGGCGTCGTCCACACAGGCAGCCGCTGGTACCTGGTCGCTTGGGATCCTGCCCGCGAAGACTGGCGCACCTTCCGCATCGACCGCATCGCGCAGGCCGTCGATATCGGTGGTCACTTTGCGCCGCGCCCGGCGCCCGATGGCGGTGATCTGCAGGCCTTCGTGTCGCGTTCGCTGGCCGTGTCGCCCTACCCCGAGCGCGCGCGCATCGTCCTGCATGCGCCGCGCGAGACGATGGCGCGGCGCATCCCGCCGGCGTATGGCCTGCTCGAAGCGATCGATGCCGAACGCTGCCTGCTCCAATGCGGCGCCCACGATCTCGATCAACTCGCCTACTGGCTGCTCGCCTCCAATGTCGACTTCGAGGTGCTCGAACCGGCGGCGCTGAAAGAGCGGCTTGTCGCTGCGGCCGAGCGCGTTGCACGCAGCGTTGCCGGGCCGAGCGTGTGCAACGCAGTCAAACGATGAGCGTGCCAACAGGCGTCGGCATCCCTCGATCGCTCGCAGCAGCAGCAGGCCACTACACTGGCATCGATATCACGCAACCGTTCACTGAGACCAGCCCATGACCATCGAAACGCAAGACGACGTCGTCGCACTGAAACGGATCGGCAGGATCGTTTCGTGGGTGTTGCAACAGATGCTCGATGCCGCAGAACCCGGCATGACGACGCGCGATCTCGACCGGCTCGATGAACGGCTGCTTGAAGAACACGGTGCACGCTCAGCGCCCAAGCTGACCCACGACTTTCCGGGGTCGACGTGCATCAGCATCAATGAAGAAGCGGCGCACGGCATCCCTGGGGACCGGGTCATCCGGGCTGGAGACGTCTTGAATGTCGATGTGTCGGCCGAGCTCGGCGGCTACTTCGCCGATACCGGCGGGACGACCGTGGTGCCCCCGAGCACGCCGCTGAAGACTCGCCTCTGCCACGCAAGCCGCACGGCGCTTGCCGAAGCCATGAAGAGCGCCCGGGCAGGACAGCCGATCAACGGCATCGGGGCCGCCATCGAGCGCACCGCGAAGGCGTATGGCTTCAAGGTCATCGAGAACCTTGGAAGCCACGGCGTTGGCCGTGCGCTGCACGAAGCGCCGGAACACATCGCCGGCTACTTCGACCCGTCCGACAAGCGCAGGCTGCACGAAGGAATGGTCATCACCATTGAACCCTTCCTGTCGACCAAGAGCCGCATCGTCACCGAAACCTCGGATGGCTGGACGCTTGCGGGCGCCAGTGGAAACCTGTCTGCCCAGTACGAACACACGATGATCATCACGAAGGGTGCCCCCATCGTCGTCACGCAGCACTGACGGCGCCGCACCGATGGCCAGTGCAAGCTGGCGTCCCGATCACCTCGGGCCTGGCGCAGGCCCCCACATTGCAGGCGAACCCATGTTTGACCACGTCAAATTCGGAGTGAGCGACTTTGCAGCCAGCAAGGCGTTCTACCTCAAGGTACTTCAACCGCTCGGCGTCACCGTCGTCTCGGAGGGAGTGCCGACCTACGGCATCGAGCTCAGCGCACCCGAAGGCAAGGTGTCGCTGTGCCTGTTCCAGACCGACCAGAAGCCGGCGCATCTTCACATCGCGTTCGTGGCCGAGAGCCGCGAACAGGTTGAAGCTTTCTACCGTGCGGCTCTGGAAGCGGGTGGCAAGGACAATGGCCCGCCCGGCCTGCGCCCGAACTACCACGCGAACTACTACGCAGCTTTCGTCATTGACCCGGACGGGCACAACATCGAAGCGGTTTGCCACCGGCCCGAGGCCTGACACCTCGGCAAGACGCCAAGCCTCGCGGGCTCAGGGCCCGCTGCCAAACGTCAACCGGTGAGCACCACCTCGCGCCTGGCACTGAACAGATAACTCGGGGCCTGGCCGGGCACGTCGTCGAGCGTGCCGATGCGCTTCATGCCGATTTTTTCGAGCACCCGTATCGACGGTGCGTTGCTCGGCCGCACGATCGCGAAGACTTCAGGCTCGCGCAGTTCATCCAGGGCGTGACTCAGCGCGGCCTGGGCCACCTCGGTGGCGTAACCCCGGCCCCAGGCGGTCGTGGCCAGGCGGTAGCCGAGGTTCAGCTCGTTGGTGTCGAGGTACTTGCGGTAAGCCACGCCACCAAAGCCGATGATGGTGTCGGGCGCCTGCTGCGTCGCAATGGCCCACTGGCCGAAGCCGCGCGCGGCCCAGTGCGCGATCCAGCCGTCCAGCACTTCGCGCGACTTTTCCAGGTCGGCGTGCGGCCCGAACGGGTTGAAGACGTTGGTGGCGGGGTCGCCGTAGATGGCGAACACACTCTGCGCATCGGCGGCCGTGGGGCGCCGCAAGATCAGTCGGTCGGTGGTCTGCATCGGGCCATTGTGGCCGCTGCCCAAAGGCCCCGGCGCCCACCGATCATTGCCGACAGGCGACGCGCCGGGTGCCGGCCCTAGTGCGTCTTCTTCCTGTACTCGTGGGCGCCGATGTCCCACGGATCGTCTTCCGTCCGCGTCGTGCCGAAATAGTCCCACCAGCCGTGGGCCGAGGTGCGCACGGCTTCGGGCTCGGTATACGACGCGGCATTGATGGCCGGCGAACCGTAGACGATCTTGTAGCCCTCGGGCTTCAACGCGCCCTGCTGGACGAACCGCGGATCGGCGCCCACGTCGTTCAGGCTCGTGCACGAGCTCAACGACGCGGACGCCCACCACAGGTTGGCGCGGCAGTCGAAGCCAAGCGTCGGGACAGAAGCTGCCGTGATCGTGTCGGCGCCGGGCACCCAGATGTTGCTCTGGATCTCGTTCTCGGCATGCATGTCGGTGTCGATGATCTCCAGCATCGTCTTCCACGAGCGGTAGACAGTGTTGTTGAGGATGCGCACGTTGCTCAGACCACCGGGGTGGTACAGCCCGCCCTCTGCCGTCCAGAAGAAGTTGATGCCGTGCCTGCCATTGACCAAGATGTTGTTGCTCAGCTGGATGTCTTCCAGGGCGACGAAGTTGTCTTCTCCTCCAAAGGTCTCGTTGGCCATGCTGATGCCCGTGGCGGGCGCCTGGCAGCGGTAGTAGGCGGTGGCCTTCGGATTGTTGATCGCATCGTTGCGATCGACCAGCATATGGGCTGCGTTGTTCAGGTAGATGTTGACGCTGAAGTTGTCATGCGCGTGGTTCCGCCGCACGGTGCCTTGCGTGGCGTGGTTCAGCGCGATCCCTTCGCCGAAGTTGTTGTAGACCGTGTTGTCCAGAATGGTCACATGGTCGACCCGGCTGGCGTTGAGCGCCGATGGCCACTTGCCTCCGATGCAATCCGGGTCGGGCTTGCCAATGTTGACGCGCGCGGCGTCGGTCACCGTGTTGTGGAGGATCCGGATGTTCTTGTGCCGCTTCGATCCCCCATAGGGCCCGATCAGGTAGATGCCGGTACCTGTCACAGTCTCGACCCAGTTGTCCTGGATCAGCACGTTTTCGGAGGGGCGGATCTTGATGCCGTCGCGGCCGTTGAGGCCCACGACCTGAAGCAGGTTGCGAACGGTGTTGTGGATCACGTCCGCATTCAACACGTCGACCAGCACGATGCCGTCGCCCGCGCTGACCTTGTCGATGTTGTTGTCGGTCACCTTCAATCCGACGGTGTTGAGCAGGTAGACCGGGTTGTTTCCGCTGTCGACGAACCGGTTGTGTTCGATCGTGTAGTCGTGGTCGGCAGGTTGCCTTCCGTCGAGCCAGACGCCGTAGACGCCGGCATTGCGAAAGTCACCGCCCGTCACGCGGATGTTGTCGCTGTTCTGCGCATACACCAGTGACGCCTTGGGCGACCGCGAGCCTTCGACGCGCAGGTCCGACAACACCACCTGACTGGCGTTCTCGATGCGAATGCATGCTGTGTCGGTGTCCGGCAGTGCGCAGATGATCTGACGCTGCTTGCTCAGGCCTGTCGCCAGGGCGTTGATGGTGATCGGCGCTTTGATGGCGCGCTTGTTGATCTTGACCGGCACGGTCACGTGGTACTCGTCGAGCACCGTCAGCACGTCGCCGTCGCTCAGTCGGCGCACCGCCGTGGTCAGGTCGCGCCATGGCGCGGTCGTGCTGGTGCCCGGGTTGGCATCGCTGCCGGACTCGGCCACGTAGTACTGCTCGGCGGCAGCCGTGAGCGGCAGGCATTGCAGTAGCAGGCAACCCAAAGCAGCCAGCAGGCGGGAAGGACGGAAGTGAATTGGCATGGCGGTCGTCACCGGTCGTTGGGATGGGGCCGGATGCTAAGAAGACTCGGCGTCATGCGCCTTGGCCGAAAGTCCTGCCAGCCGGTGCATCGGGCCTGACGACCTCGCCGCACATGCGGCACGGAGCGCACCGCCCGCGCCAGCCGTCAACGGCTTTCGATCAGGTCGACTACCGAAAGTGGTATCTGCATGTAGCCTATTTCAGGGTTGAAATAGACAAATTAATCATCGAGTTAGGGATGGAATCGGTTCTACTGGGCTTTGAGTGGTATTGCCCAGTGGTCGCCTTCCGGGTGCGTCGATAGACTGCGCCGCGATCGTCGCCAAGGTAGTCGCAGACGGTTCTCGCGACGCTGTCATGAAGGAAGGTATGCGCTCTCCATCCACGTCATCGGCGCTTCATCGTGCCGCGGTGTCTCTGCTGGCCCTGGTGGCCGCTTCGGCCAGCGGGCTCGTCGCCGGTTGCGGTGGTGGCGAAGGCGATGCCGCCGCGCAAGCTGAAGAACGCACGCAGGCCTCGCCCACCACGCAGGCCTCGTCGGCCGAGGCTGACGCTGCGGCCGAAGCGCTCAGCGCCGTGCTGCCTGGAGCCACGCGCTACGTGCTGGTCAACGCGAGCAGCGGCAAGTGTGTCGACGTGGCCGGCGCCAGCAAGGCCGATGGCGCGAACATCCAGCAGTACAGCTGCAACGGCACACTGGCCCAGGCCTTCGACATCGTCGAGGTCTCGCCCGATGTCTACAAGCTGCTCAACGCCAACAGCGGCAAGGCGATGGACGTGGCGGGCGGCTCGAACGCCGACGGCGCCAACATCCAGCAGTTGACGGACAGCGGCGTGGCGGCTCAGCAGTTCCGCCTCGAGCGCACGCAGGGCAACCGCTACGCGCTGGTCAATGTGGGCAGCAGCAAGTGCGTCGACGTAGCCGGCGGCTCGGGCGCCGATGGCGCGAACGTCCAGCAGTACACCTGCAACCACTCGGCGGCACAGCAGTTCCTGCTCTACCCGCGCGGCGGTGCCAGCACCTCCGCCCTGCCGATCGGCCTGTACAACGCGACCGCCGTGTCTTCGGGCCTGTGCCTGGACATCGCCGGCGCCTCGCCGGACAACGGTGCCAAGGCTCAGCAGTCGACCTGCGACAAGAAAGCCGCGTCGCAGAACTTCGAACTCGTCGGCGACGTTGGTGGCAGCTACCGCGTCACCAATGCGAACAGCGGCAAGGTGCTCGATGTCGCCGAGAAGTCACTCGCCAACGGCGCCCGCGTGCAGCAGTGGACCGCGGGCAACAGCGACAACCAACGCTTCGACATCACCCCCGATGGCACCGGCTATGCACTGCGCGCCAAGCACAGCGGCCGCTGCCTCGATGTGGTCGACAACAGCAAGCTGCCCGGCGCCGAGATCCAGCAGTGGGACTGCGCCGGTTCGGCCAACCAGCGCTGGCAGCTGAATCCCAAAGGTGGTGCGGGCAGTTCGCCGTTCGGCCCGAACGTGCTGGTGTTCGACCCGTCGATGCCGGCAAGCAGCATCCAGTCGCAAGTCGACGGCGTGTTCAGCTCGCAGGAGTCGAACCAGTTTGGCCAGCAGCGCTACGCCCTGCTCTTCAAACCCGGCAGCTACAGCGCCAACGTGCGCGTCGGCTTCTACACCCAAGTCTCGGGATTGGGCATGCTGCCCGACGACACCACCATCACCGGCACGGTCGAGTCGAACGCCGGCTGGTTCGGCGGCAATGCGACGCAGAACTTCTGGCGCATGGCCGAGAACCTGGCCGTGGTGCCCAACGGCGGCACCGAGAAGTGGGCCGTGTCGCAGGCCGCGCCCTTCCGCCGCATGCACGTGCGCGGCAACCTGGTGCTCGACGATGGCGGCTGGTCCAGCGGCGGCTTCATCGCCGACTCGAAGATCGACAACCAGGTCAACTCGGGCGGCCAACAGCAATGGCTGACGCGCAACTCGCAAATCGGCAGCTGGACGGGCTCGGGCTGGAACATGGTGTTCGTCGGCACCGCCGGCGCTCCGGTCACCGGCAACTGGCCCAACCCGCCCTACACCACGCTGAACCAGGCACCGGTGGTGCGCGAGAAGCCTTTCCTCAAGTGGACCGGTACCAAGTACGCGGTCTTCGTTCCTGCCCTGCGCAGCAACAGCAGCGGCACGACGTGGGGCGGCGGCAGCCCGGCGGGCCAGACGCTCGCTCTATCGAGCTTCTACATAGCCCAGTCGTCAAAGGACACGGCCGCCACCATCAACAAGGCGCTCACCAAAGGCAAGCATGTGCTGTTCACGCCGGGTGTCTACCACCTGAGCGAGCCGATCCGCGTCAACAACGCCAACACCGTGCTGCTGGGCCTGGGCCTGGCGACGCTGCAGGCCGACAGCGGCACCGTCGCGCTGAAGGTGGCCGATGTCGATGGCGTGAAGGTCGCCGGCCTTTTGATCGATGCCGGCGATACCAACTCGCCGCTGCTGATGGAGATGGGCCCGAGCGGCAGCAACGCCAGCCATGCTGCCAACCCCAGCTCGCTGCACGATGTGTTCTTCCGCGTCGGGGGCGCGGCGGTCGGCAAGGCCACGGTCAGCCTGCAGGTCAACAGCTCGAACGTCATCGGCGACGACCTGTGGATCTGGCGCGGCGACCACTCGCATGGTGTCGGCTGGAACGTCAACACCGCCGACAACGGCCTGGTCGTCAACGGCGCCAACGTGACGATGTACGGCCTGTTCGTCGAGCACTACCAGAAGTACCAGACGCTGTGGAACGGCAATGGCGGGCGCGTCTACTTCTACCAGAGCGAAGCGCCCTACGACGTGCCCAGCCAGGGCAGCTGGATCGGCGATGGCGGCGTCAACGGCTTCGCGTCTTACAAGCTCGGCAGCGGCGTGACCTCGCACGAGGCCTGGGGCCTGGGCGTGTACTGCTACTTCTCGACCAACAACAGCGTCAAGCTGAACAGCGCCATCGAGGCACCGACGCCGGGGGGCGTGCAGTTCCACAACATGACCACACTGTCGCTCGGCGGCGTTGGCGAAATCACCCACGTGCTGAACAACCGGGGCAACGCCGCGAACTCGCAATCGGTGGTCGCACGCCTTGCTCAATGACATGGCTCAACGAACCTTCAAGGAGACACCCATGACCCGATTCACCAAGACCTTGGCCGCCGCCGCAGCGCTGGCCGCCGTGCTGCCCCTGGGCGCCCAGGCCGCCACCGCCGTGGCGCCCTATTTCGAGACCTGGGCCTACTGGGGCGGCTACACGCCGACCACGCTGATGGAGGCGAAGAACAACGGCGGCGTGATGGGCGCGACGATGGCCTTCGGCATCTCTGGCGGCGGCTGCACGCTCGGCGGCGGTCTCGAGAACCTGATGAGCGGCAGCGGGCTCACCGACATCACCAACTTCCAGGCGGCGGGCGGCAAGCCGATCCTCTCATTCGGTGGCGCGTCGGGCACTTACCTCGAAGCGGCCTGCAGCGAAGACGCGATGGTCTCGCTGATGCGCAGCATCATCGACACCACCAAGGTCAAGGCGCTGGACTTCGACATCGAAGGCAGCCAGCTCAACAACACCTCGCTGAACAGCAAGCGCAACAACGTCATCAAGCGCCTGCAGGCCACCTACCCCGGCCTGTATGTCTCGTTCACGCTGCCGGTGGATCCCACCGGCCTGCCGGGCAACGCGTTGACGTTGCTGCGCAGCGCGCAGTCTGCCGGCGTCGTCACCTCGGTCGTCAACATCATGGCGATGGACTACGGTCGCGACGCCGACCAGGGCCGGCCGATGGGCGACCTGGCAGTGATGGCCGCCAATGCCACCTTCAACCAGATCAAGGGCATCTACACCGGCAAGACCGACGCGCAGCTGTGGGCCATGATCGGCATCACACCGATGATCGGCGTCAACGACGAGCAAAGCGAAGTCTTCCGCCAGAGCGACGCCACGCAGGTGACCGCCTTCGCCAAGGAAAAAGGCCTGGGCCTGCTGGCCTACTGGGCCTTGCAGCGCGACATGCCGGGCGGCACCGACTACAACGACTACAGCCTCGTCAACAACTTCCCGTACGAGTTCTACCAGATCATGGCCGGCGGCGGCGGTGGGGGCGACGGCCCGGTGGACGACGGGCGCTACCTGGTCAAGTCGACCTTCAGCAGCAAGTGCTTCGAGGTCCTGGGCGGCTCGCTTGCCGACTCGGCCCAGATCGTGCAGATGAGCTGCCACTCGGTCGGCAAGCAGCGCTTCGACGTGAAGGACATGGGCAGCGGCAACTACCGCCTGCTCAACCAGCGCAGCGGCAAGGCGCTCGACATCGCCGAGGCTTCGAATGCCGACGGCGCCAAGGTGCAGCAGTACACCGACAACGGCACCGGCGCACAGCGCTTCATCTTCAAGCCGACCGGCGTGGCCGGCGAATACACCATCGTCAACCAGCACAGTGGCAAGTGCCTGGACGTGACCGACAAGAGCCAGCAGGACGGCGCCAAGATCCAGCAGTGGACCTGCAACGGCGGTGCGAACCAGAAGTTCCGCTTCAAGAAACAATGAGGGTCGCATTCCGGTTCTCGGTCGTGGCGCTCGCCACGCTGCTGGCAGCCGCGCCGGCGTGGTCGGCCTGCATCGCCTCGGGCGACGAACAGAAGATCAATGCCGCCCTCACCGGCCCTGGCAGCGAGGCGGTGCTCTGCCCCAGCGCCGTCTTCGCGCTGAAGGCGCCGGTGCAGTTCACGGCCGAGAACCAGCGCCTGTACACGCAGGGCCTGCCCACCGGCAACACGCGCGCTGTGCTGCGCGTGACCGGTGCAACCCAAGCCACCGCGATCACCGGTGGCCACAGCGGCATCCACATCGAGAGCATCGAGGTCGACGGCGCGCGGCCGGCCCTGGGCCGCATCAACAACGGCGCCGGTCTGATCGAGATCGGCGGCAGCGCCACCGGCCAGGTGGTGCAGAACATCTGGAGCCATGACCCCCGAGGCTGGAGCGCGCTGCACCTGATCGAAGGCGGTGTCACCAACGGTATGCCGGCCTGCCAGCAGGCCACCATCGCCAACAACCGCATCGGCCCGGCCGGCATGCCCAACGGCGAGTGGGCCGACGGCATCTCGCTCGCCTGCGGCCACTCCACCGTGACCGGCAACACCATCACCGACGCCACCGATGGCGGCATCGTCATCTTCGGCGCTCCGGGCTCGCAGGTCACCGGCAACACCATCGTTGCGAACTCCCGCGTGCTGCTGGGCGGCATCAACCTGGTCGACTACAACCCGACCGGCGGCAACAACGAAGGCACGCTCGTCCAGGGCAACACCATCGACGCAGCCGGCGCCTTGATCAAGGTTGGCATCGCCTTGGGGCCGGCGGTGTGGGGCTGCGACGATCGCGTGGTACGCGGCGCGACAGTCAAGGGCAACCGGCTGACCGGCAATCACATGGGTTATGGCTACCCGGTGAACGGCATCGACGGCTTCATCGTCAAGGGCAACAAGGACGAATCGCGCCACGTTGGCCTGCCGAACGCAGGTTGCGGCGGGCCGGTGGCTGCACCTGCCGGCCTGCAACGCCAGGCGGGTGCGAGCGGCACGTCGGCGCTGCAAAAAGGCTATGCGGACGCCTCCGTCCACTATGTGCTGGGCGTTGCCGAGCCGGCCGCTCTGGCTGCCCTTCGCCAACCAGTCGGCTGTGACGGCCTGTCGATGAACCAAGGGCTGGCGCCGCACCAGGCCACGTCGTCGTGCGACGGCCGGTTCGCGCTGCGGCTGCAAGGTGACGGCAACCTCGTCTTGCGCCAAGGCAAGGTGGTGCTGTGGTCGACCGGCACCGGCGGCCAGGCGGTGGCCCAGGCCATCCAGCAGAACGACGGCAACCTGGTGCTGCACGACTGGTCGGGCCAAGCGGTATGGACGACCGGCACGGCCGGCCACCCGGGCGCACGCCTGGTCGTGCAAACCGACGGCAACCTGGTGATCTACGACGGCAACACGCCGCTGTGGAGCAGCCATACCTGCTGCCATTGAGGTTGGCCGACCCGCGCCTCGTTTCTCCCCGTTCGGGCTGAACCTGTCGAAGCCTGGCGCGCTGCTCCATCAGGCCCTTCGACAAGCTCAGGGGTGAACGGCGAACAGCGCACGGTGAACGATGAATGAAGTGGACACGTGGCGCGCCAGCCATAGGCCCGCACGCCACGTCCCAACAGCGCCTCAGGTCAATCGCAGCTGTAGCGGAACGCGTCGTTCAGGTCCAGCGGCAGCACCAGTGTGCGCAGGTTCATGGCCTTGGCCTTGCTGCACATCTGCGCGCGGGCATTCGCGTCGGTGCGCCAGAGCTTCTTGTACTCGGCGTTGAACACCGGCTTGCCGTTGTTGGTGAACGCCGTGTAGCCGCCGCACTCGCTGTACTGGTTGCACTGCTCGTTGACCGCGAAGTCGAAGCTCGGTGCCAATGCGCTGAGCTGGTCGACGTCGTTCTTCAGCGCGATCTTCAGCCCGCGGGCATGCGCCTCGGTGGCCAGGAAGCGGTTGTAGTCGAGCTGGGTGCTGGCCGTCAGCGGAAAGCCGGGGTTATTGGTGTAGCCGTCGACGTTGTCCGGCTCGACGCCGTCGCAGCCGCGAGCCTTGGCCTTGTCCAGCCGCCCTTTCATGATGTTGCGCACGTTGGCCGAACGCGTGTCGACCCACTTTTCGCCCGGCCAGCCGTCGAGGTTGTTGCCCTTGTCGGCGGCCTTGAACTGGCTGTAGTCGGGACGCCAGTCCTCCGCGCTGCCGGCGGAGAAGTAGCAGACGATGCGCTTGCCCTGGTTGCGCAGCGTCGTCAGCACCGAATCGGGGGCATCGAACAGGTCGATGTCGTAGACCGTGACGTTGTAGCTGGTGTTGATCGTGCCGGTCAGCTGCCACTGCCAGGTGTCGGTCACCTTGGGCACCCACGCGACGAGCGCCTGGGGCTGCACGGCCTGGGCGGTGGGATGTTGGCCCTTGGCCGCTTCGTGCGCGGCCTGGGCGCGGGCAGTGCGTGCCGCGGCCACGTCGGACCGTGAGACTTCATCGGGGTCGCTGCCGCCGCCACAAGCGGTCAGGGCCAGCGCCACGCTGGCAACGCCAAGGCAGGCCAAGGACACGCGGGAACGGGAGATCGAACGAAAGGTCATGGGTACTCCTGGATGGTCCGTTTGCGGGATGTGGTTCGGTGATCGATCACGAAGACCATCGTGCTCAGGCGGCCTGATGCGAAGCTGATGCGCCAAACGGCCCGAATTCAGGGTCTGCCCGCCCCGTCGACATCCGTGCCGCGCGTCGCGGTCCTGGGGAAACCCCCTGTGGCGGCCCCCTTGTTCGAGGGACGCGGCACGGGTGTCCAGGGATTGCGTTCGCTGGCGCGAATGCATACATTTTGTTTCACCCTGATGCACTTGACGCTGTAGGTCCTTGGGATGGGATCGCAAGCCGCATCGGTCACACCGCCGCACAACGGCGACTCGATCCGCATTCAAGCGGGCGACCAGCGTGTTTGAGACCAGTCAGTTCCCTCGGGCCTTCGCAGCAAAGCAAAGGCAATGGCAGTTCCCTCGCCCTCAATGGGTGCGAGAACACGCCGCTCGACGTCGAAGACTGGAGGGTCTCCATGGCTGTCTACTCGGACCAACATCGCTACATCTTCTTTGCCAACCCGCAGACCGCGAGCAAGGCGATTGCCTTGACGCTGCGGCAGAAGCTGGACGGCAAGGCGCTGCCGGACCAAGAGATCAAGCGCAACGGCAAGCTGCTCGCGCGAATTCACCACACCACCTACAGCCAGATCCTGGCGGCAGGCCTGTTGACCCGGGAGCAGTTGGAGGGGCTCTTCAAGTTCACCTGCGTGCGCAACCCCTTCGACCAGCTGGTCAGCAAGTACATCAAGCATTGCGCCCGGCTGATGGACAACCCGGCGAAGTACCCGTGGCTCGAAGGCGTGCAGGCGGCCGCACCGGACAACAGCTTCCCGCAATGGCTGGCCTACCTGAGCCGGACGTACGAGGAGACCGACAAGCTGGCCAAGGGCCCGTTGGAATTCCTAGCCCATGCCGACATGGTGATCCGCTTCGAGGCGCTGCAAGAAGGGTTCGACGAGTCACTGCGCCGCATCGGCATCGGCGAACACCTGTCGGTGACCCAGTTCAACATCACCAAAGGCCGCACCGAGACGGCGGCAGCGCCTTCCCCCGATGCCAAGCCGGCGAAGAAAAAGAAGAACTACACCGAGTACTACGACCCCGCCTGCATCGCGATGGTCGAGAAGCTGTACGAGCCGATCCTGAAACAGTTCAACTACAGCTTCGGGCACTGACGGGGTAACGCCGAGTCGGGCACTCAGCCCTCGGCCCGGCGCTCGTAGTGCAGCAGGTCGTACCAGCGGCCGGCCAGCTCGAAGCTTCGACTCGAGCGGCCGAACAGCGTGAAGCCGTTCTTTTGCAGCACCCGCGTCGAGCCTTCGTTTTCAGCCCGGGCCGTGGCTTCGACGCGCACCAGGCCCAGCTCACCGAAGGCCTTGGCCAGGACATGCTTCACCGTCTCGCTCGCCACGCCGCGACCCCCTGCTGATTGCGCGACGCGGTAGCCCAACTCGGCCGAATGGAAGTGGGCGCGCCGGACCCTGGTCAGGTTGACCCGCGCGACCAGCGCGCCGGCATCCCACACCAGGTACTGGTAGGCCTTGTCTTCCTGCGCCTCGCGCTGGGCAAGCTCGATGGCCGCGCCGACGCCGTCGGCAGAGTAGTAACCGGCCGGCCGTGCATTGACGTGCGATTCGAAGAAGGCCCGGTTTTCCAGCTCGAAGGCGAGCAAGGCATCCAGGTCGATGGCGCGAGGCGGGATGATCTGTGTCGCTGGCATCCGGCCATCATGCCAGCCGGGTCTCCGAGCCGCGGACACCCGCGCTGGGCCGCGGCCACAACGCCAGGCCGCCGGCCAGGCTCCAGGCCTGCGTGTGGCCCAGGCGGCGCAGCACCTGCGCTGCCTGCAGGCTGCGGTTGCCGCTGCGGCAGAAGAACACCACCGCGGTCTCGGCCGGCAACGCCAGCCACTCGACCAGGCCGTTGAGCAAGCCGGACATCGGCACCGTCTGGTGTCGCACCGCCAGGCCCACATCGGGCGACACGCTCAGCCGCTGTTCGTAGGGCTCGCGCACGTCGACCAGCAGCAGATCCGGCTGCGTTTGCAGCAGCACCTGCAGCGCCTCGGGCGACAGCTCATTCGGAGTGGCGTCGACGCGGTCTTCGGCGAGCATGCCGTGCACGCCTTCGCCGGTCAGGGCCAGCACCCGCTCGCGCGCCGCCTTGGCAGCCGCGAAGGCGGACGCATCGATGGCGCCCCGCAACAACTGCGACAGCAGCGGCTGGACCGAGCATTCGGTGCTCAGCGTGCTCGCCACGCGCTGCTGTGGGTCGTGACCGGGCGCGAGCAAGGTGTGCGGGCCCACCGCGGCTTCGAGCTGGCGCAGCGAGGCGCCAAAGGCCAGCGGTGCGCTGTGGGGCCCGACGCTGCTGCCCAACGCGCCCGGAAGCACCGTGTCGCCAACGAAAGCCATGCGCAGCCCTTGTTCGCCGTGCAGCAGGTAGGCGGTGGCGTCTTCGGTGTGTCCAGGTATGGCGAGCCGGCCGATGCGAAGCACGCCGAGCGCGATCTGTTCGGCGCCTTGCGGCCAGCCCAGGGGTTCGAGCCCAATCTGCGCCGCCGGCTCGAGCAGGTCTTGGGCCTCGCGCCGAAACAGCGGTGCGTCGGATGCGCGCTCGGCGCGGCCGTGGGTGTCCAGCACCGCAGCCACCGTGTAGCCCTGGCAGCGCAGCCACTGCGATACGCGCTCGGTCACTTCGGCCAGCGGATCGACCACCACGCAGCGGCGGCTGCTGGCGTCGGCCACCACGTAGCTGCAGGCACCATCGACGACGAAACGCGAGACGCCATCCGGCGCCAGCGCGCGGCTGGGCACCGGGCTCAGGCAACACTCGCGCAGGGTCTCGCCGCAGGTGCGGATGCGGGCACAGGCCTCGGCGATGAAGTCAGCGTCGGCGGCCGGGCCGAAAGACATGCGCACGGCCGATGCGGTGCGCCATTCCGGCAGGCCCATCGCCTCCAGTACGAAGCTGGGTTTGGCCTGCGCGGCGCTGCAGGCCGAGCCGCCGCTGACGCGCACGTCGGCAGCATCGAACAGGTCGAGCAGCAGTTTCGAGCTGAGGCCAGGCACCGAGAAGTTCAGTGTCGTCGGCAGGCTCAGCTCCAGCGGCGCATTGAAGACCAGGCCGGGGAACGCGTCCTGCAGCGCCTCGACGAGGCTGGCCCGAAAGCCCGCCAGCGTGACGCGGCTCTTGAAGCCGCGGCCTTCTTCCATCGCGGCCAGCACCGCGCCGAGCGCGGCGATGCCGGACATGTTCTCGGTCCCCGAGCGTTGCGCGCCCTCTTGCCCACCGCCGGCGAGCAGCGGCGTGAACGGCGCGCCTTCGCGCACGTACAGCATGCCGATGCCCTTGGGCGCGTAGAGCTTGTGGCCGGAGAACGGCGCGTAGTCGATGCGGCGCTCGACCAGCCGCAGCGGCAACTTGCCCAAGGCCTGCACACCGTCGACCATCCACAGCGCCGGGCTGCCTGCCAAGGCAGCGGCAATGCCGTCCAGGTCGCTGATCACGCCGGTCTCGTTGTTCGCGGCCATGGTGCAGACCAACCCGGCGCGCGTTGCGTGGGCACGCAGCCAGCCCAGGTCGTGCCGGCCATCCTGGTCGACCGGGATCGCGACCACCTCCAGCCCCATGCCGAGCAGTGCGTTCCAGTGCTTCAGCGCCTCGGGCACAGCCTTGTGTTCGGTGGCGCCGTAGAGCAACAGCTCGGGCATCGGCGAGAGCGCGGCGGCCTCGGCGCGGCGGGTGCGCAAGGCACTCAAGGCCGACAGCACCGCGGTCTGGATGCCTTCTGTCGCACCGCTGAGGAACAGCAGCTGGCCGCTCGGCGCACCGAGCGCGCGGCGGGCTCGGGCGCGCACCGCGTTCATCATTGCCCTGGCCTTCAGGCCCGTGCTGTGGATGCTGCTGGGGTTGCCGAAATCATCGGCCATGGTGGCCAGCGCGGCTGCGCTGGCCTGGGCCAACACCGGGGTAGTGGCGTTGGCGTCTAGATAGATTTCCATCGAGGGTATCGATATCGAAAGAGCGCCGGGTGGGCACAGCGGCGCATCCTAGCAACCGCCCTGCCGATTGGCACCCCTAGACACCAAGGATGCACATGACATCTGCGTCGTTGACGGTGCGCAGAGTTGGCGCACCGCACGCGGCAGTCGAAGCTCGCACTACACCGCTTCTGCGTCCGTGCGGCATGGCTGCCAGCGCATGCAACGTTCGGACACATCGATCCGCGTAAACGCGAAGGCCGGCCGGCTGGGTGCGCGGACGCATCGGTGCTAGTGTTCGACACCCCTTCTGAAAGCGCTGCCGCACCTATGAAACAACCCTCATCCGCTTCACGCCGCCGGGCGCTGGCCGCCGGCCTGGCACTGCTGGCCGGATCGCCGCTGGCGCTGGCCGAGAGCGCCGAACAAGTCGCCTCGCAAGCCGCCTCCCCCGCGTTGTCCGACGCGCCACAGCTGGCCGCCAAAAGCGTCAAGCGCGGCATTGCCTACGACTTGGCCAACAGCCCTGACCTGAAGGCACTGTCGCCGGGCGTGAGTTGGTGGTATGACTGGGGCCTGAAGCCCAACCCGAGCGCCCCGGCGGCCTACCGCAAGAAGTTCGACATGGACTTCTACTCGATGCTGTGGAACGACTCGTACGACCACGACGCCGTCGTCAACTGGCTGCTGGCGCACCCGAAGGTCAAGTTCCTGCTGGTGCTGAACGAGCCCAACCTGGTCGAGCAGTCGAACAAGACGCCGCAGCAGGCGGCCGCGTTCTGGCCGGGCTACGAGCGCATTGCCAGCGAGACCGGTGTGAAGATCGTCGGCCCGCAGATCACCTGGGGCACGATGTCGCCCTACAACGACCCGGTGGCCTGGCTGGACGCCTTCTACGCCGCCTACCGCTCGGCCAACGGTGGCCGCGACCCGCGCATCGACTACCTCGGCTTCCATTGGTACGACTACGGCTTGTCAGGCCAACTCGACCGTTTGACCAAATACGGCAAGCCCTTCTGGGTCACCGAGTTCGCCAACTGGCATTGGCAGTCCGACGGCGCGCAGATCGACACGCTGGAAAAGCAGAAGGCCCAGATGACCGACATGGTCTCGGTCTGCGAGCAGCGCACGGACGTGTTCCGTTATGCCTGGTTCACCGGCCGCTGGAACCCCGACCCGCACTTCACCAGCTTGCTGGCCAGCCCCGGCACCGGGCAGTTGACCGAGCTGGGCAGGCACTACCTGTCGCTGCCGTTCACCAAGGCGCGGCCGCCGATGAATGAGGCAGAGGCGGAAACCGAGCGCTGACGCGCCCCTGCAACGCAGGCCCGCCATCACGGCTCGATGGGGCGGGCCGCGGTATAAACCGCGCTGTCCTCCGGATGGTGATGCCGATGAAGCGAAGAACAGGTCTCGTGGCGCTCGCCACCTCGCTGGCCGGGCTGAAGGGCTCGGTCGCTTTCGCGGCCGGGTCTAACGACGCGTCCACCGTCACGGGCGAAATTGGCGCGCCCAAGCCGCGCCGCGGGCACGCCTACTTTTCCGTCACCCTGCCCTTGGGCCGGGTGGCCGGCGTGATGTCGGTTCACTTTCGCGGCGGTGAAGCGGTGTCTTTCCATGAAGACACCGTCAACAAGACGCTGACGGCGGTCGCGCCGCCGGGGGTGCAGTCGGGCCCGATCAAGGTTCGAACATCGCTCGCCACCTATGTGTCCGACGGCAAGTTCGTCGTCGTCGACGAAGCCGATCCAACTGTCGATTTCGCCCATCGAGACACCTTGCCGCAAAGTTCAGTGGCACCCGGGCAGTGGTGCGACGCGGCCGATGACAACGGCGGCTGGGGTCCGCCCCGGGCTGTCTACGCGGCGGCACCCGCTTCGCCAGACGAAGTCGGCCGGCGGCAATGGAAGCAGGCCCGCATGATCGCGGCGGCGTTGAAGTACCAAGGCCTGCCGTACAACCACCACCACATTCCGGCGTTCGACGGAACGCCATGCGAGAAGCACTGGGCACCACCCGGGCTGGACTGCTCCAACTTCACCAGTTGGGTACTCGACTATGCCTTCGGCCTGCAGGTCACCTCGGCGATCCAGTCGCAGGCCAGTGATGGAACCGCCGGGCCCTTGGTGCCGAATGGCGAGCCACTGCAACCGGGCGACCTGCTGTTCGTGCGCGGCAGCCCGGCCGATGGCCCGATCACCCATGTGGTGATCTACCTGGATGCGGCGCACCGCATCGACGAGACGATCAGCGAGTCGCAAGGTTCGCATCTCGACGGCGTCTACATCCGGTCCTGGGGCCGCGTCGGCTCGTGGCCGTACAACAGCTTCAGCCACGCGCGCAGGCCGTTGGACCTGGTGCGCTGACGTCATCCAGCCCTGTCACCTGATCGCGGCGTTAGGCCCGCGAGTGGTGCGAGCGGCCGGACACGCCAAAACGGTGTGTTGCGCTGACGGGGAACCCGCTGTACAAGTACGGCGCGTTCGCGAGAACCGTTGGGACGCGAGGAGGCATGGATGTCTCGAGTCGCCCGGCCTTTCCTGGCCTACCCGACCGCGTTGCAGTTGGCCGTGGCGAGTTGGATGTCTGTGGCGCTGCCAGCACAGGCGGCAGCTGCGATTCCGTTCGCTGAAAACACGCCGGCCGCTTTGGCCCTGGTCGGCGCGGGGTTGCTGGTCGGGCTGAGCGCCTGGGCATTGCAAGCGCGTCACCGCCGCGCCATCACACAGCTGGTCATCGAAAGAGACCTTGCCCGCGCCCAGGAGAAGCGCTTCAGGGGCGTCATCGAGGCTGCGCCCGACGCACTGGTGGTCGCCGATCGCGCGGGCCGCATCGTTCTCGTCAACACGCAGACGGAGAAGATGTTCGGCTATGCGCGCGGCGAGATGATCGGCCAGGTGCTGGAAGTCCTGCTGCCCGAAAGGTACCGCGGCAAACATCCGCTGCACCGTGACCAATTCTTTGCCGACCCGAACGTGCGCCCGATGGGCATGGGGCTCGAGCTTCGCGGCCGCCGCAAGGACGGCGTCGAATTTCCGATCGAGATCAGCCTCAGCCCGCTCGACACCGACGACGGGCTGCAGGTCGCCGGCGCCATTCGGGACATCGGCGAGCGAAGAAAAGCCGAGCAGAAGTTTCGCGGCTTGCTCGAGTCAGCGCCGGATGCGATGGTGATCGTCGATGCGAACGGCGACATCGTGCTGATCAACTCGCAGACCGAAAAACTGTTTGGCTACAGCCGCGACGAATTGCTGGGTCGCAAGGTGGAAGTGCTGGTGCCCGAGCGGTTCCGCAGCCGTCATCCGGCCTATCGCACGGGTTTCGTCCAATCGCCTCGCCCTCGCGCGATGGGTGCCGGCTTCGAGCTGTTCGGCTTGCGCCGCGATGGTTCGGAATTCCCGGTCGAGATCAGCCTGAGCCCGATGGAGACGGCCGATGGCATGTTCGTCTCGAGTTCGATTCGCGACATCGGTGATCGCAAGCAGATCGAGCACGCGCTGTCGGAAAAGAACATCGAGCTGGAAAAGGCGGCCCAGGCCAAGAATCGTTTCCTCGCGACCATGTCGCACGAGTTGCGCACGCCGCTCAACGCCATCATCGGCTTCACCGGCGTGCTGCTGATGCGGCTGCCTGGGCCGCTGACGACTGATCAGCACGAACAGCTGACCACGGTCCAGGGCAGCGCACGCCATCTGCTGTCCCTCATCAACGACCTGCTGGACCTCGCCAAGATCGAGTCCGGCAAGATCGAACTCAACCTGGAGCGCGTCGCCTGCGAGGAGGTCGTCAACCAGGTCGCGACGACGCTGCGGCCATCGGCCGAGCGCAAGGGGCTTGCTCTTGAAATCAGGTTGCCATCCGAGTCGATCGTTTGCAGCACCGATCGCCGCGCGCTGAGCCAGATCCTGATCAACCTGGCCAACAACGCCATCAAGTTCACCGACAGCGGCTCGATCGCCATCACGCTGACCCAATTGAACGCAGGCTGCGCGATCGCCGTTGCCGACACCGGCTTGGGCATCAGGGCCGAGGATCAGGTGCGACTGTTTCAAGCTTTCACGCAGGTCGATTCGTCTTTCACCCGCGTGCATGAGGGCACCGGCCTGGGGCTTCATCTTTCGCAAAAGCTCGCCGAGCTGCTGCACGGGCGCATCACCTTCGACAGCGCATGGGGCAGTGGCAGCACCTTCACCTTGACGCTCGACGAGGGCTGATCGATGGCCCGCACCATGGCGCACTGCGAAAGGCAAGGCACACCTGCTGGTGGAGGCGCCGGCAATGCGGCGTGATCACCCGGTGTTGAAGATGGCCGGCGTTGCCCTGGCCTACTGGGCAACGGCGAAGCTGGGCCTGATGCTGGCGATACCGCCAGGCTATGCCAGCGCCGTCTGGCCGCCCGCGGGCGTGGCATTGGCTGCCCTGTTGATCGGTGGGTACCGCCTCTGGCCGGGCGTGCTGCTCGGGTCTCTGGTGGCCAATCTCGGTGTCGGGTCTGCGGGCTCGACAAGCGCCATCGTGGCGCTGTCGATCGCGGTCGGCGCGAGCCTGCAGGCGCTCGCGGGTGCGGCGCTTCTGCGTCGCGTCGTTGGCTATCCCACGGCGCTGGAGGATGCGCGCCAGATCAGTCGCTTCACGTTGCTCGCCGGCCCTGTGGCCTGCCTGATCAGCGCGAGCTGGGGTGCCACCACGCTGTGGAGCGTCGGGGCGCTCGCCGCGCCGGACGTTCCACGCAGCTGGCTGACCTGGTGGTGCGGCGACATGCTCGGCGCCATGACGATCACGCCTTTGTTGCTGGTGCTGTTCGGCGAGCCTCGCGCGGCATGGCGCCGCCGCCGCACGACAGTGGCGCTGCCGCTGTGCCTGGCCTTTGCGGTCACCGTGCTCGCCTATGTGCAGGTCAGCCATTGGGAGCGCGAGCGCCTGCAGCGCAACTTCGTGCAACTGGCCGAGCCGCTCGACGATCTCTTGAAGGCGAACCTGCTCGAGTATGTCGAAACGATCGAAGCGTTGCGCGACTTCCACGCTGCTTCGGCGTCGATCGATGACGAGGAATTCAAGACCTTCGCCGACGGGCCGCTTTCGCGGCATCCCGGCATTGCGGCGCTGTCATGGCTGCCGGTAGTCAAACATCAGGACCGCGCCGCCTTCGAGGCCAGGCTGACGGCACGCCATCGCACGCCGATGGAAATCACCGAGCGCCGGGCCGATGGCAGCGTCGCCCGGGCGGGCGAGCGTTCGCAGTACATGCCCGTCGAGTATGTCCAGCCGTTTGCCGACAACCGTCACGCCGTCGCCTATGACGTGCTGTCGGACCCGCGTCGGCGGGCGGCCATCAACGCCGCCATCACCGCCGACCATGCCATCGCCACCGGCCCTGTCCGTCTCGCACGCGCCAATGACGAGTACAGCCTTCTGGTGTACATCCCGGTGCTTTCGGCCCATCAGGCACCAGGGCCACCCGACCAGCGCCGCGCCGCCCTGCTGGGTTGCTATGCCATGGTCATCCATGTGGGCGAGCTGATTCGCGACTCGATCGCACCCAGCGAACTTTCAGGCGTCTCTCTTGAAATCACCGATGTGACGGAAGGTGAGACGCCCTCATCGCCGAGGGAGGTTGAACGTCGCAGGGCCTTCGCACTGAGGCCGCCCCGACATGCGCCCATCGCTGATGGACGGCCCCATCGTCTTCGCCCGCCCGCGCGCTGAAAGCGCATACTGCCCCATGGTCACCTTCGCTCGATTCCTTGAAGAAAACGTAGATTCCGTCGTCGACGAGTTCGAGACCTTCGCTCGAACCAGCGGCCCGGCGGCCGAGCACCTCACCTCCAGGAACCTGCGCGACCATGCCAAGCTCATGCTGCAGGCGATTGCGGCGGACATGGCGGCCGGTCAAAGCCCGACGTCTCGGCACGACAAGGCCGAAGGCCGCGCACCCTCCAGCCCTTTCTCGCGCGTCACGCTGACGGGCCGGCAGCACGCACAACATCGGTTCCAGCAAGGCTTCACGCTGCCGCAGATGTTGTCCGAGTACCGCGCATTGCGCGCCTCCGTCATCCGACGGTGGACAGCACAACTTCCCGGCCTGGACGCCGGTCAGGTCGACGAGCTGACGCGCTTCGGCGAGGCGGTCGATGAAGGTCTCACCGAGGCCATCGGCTGGTATTCCAAGCGACTCGAAGACTCGCGCAACTTGCTCGTCGGCGTCTTGGCCCACGATCTGCGGGCACCCCTGAGTGCGGTGCGCATGTCGGCCGAATACCTGCTGCGCACCGATCGCCTGGGGGACGGTGAACTGCGCGCCGCCACGCGCATCGTGTCATCCACGACCCGCATGGCCGGCTATATCAGCGATCTGCTCGATTTCACCCAGACGCTGCTCGGCGCGAGCCTGCCCGTGGCTCGCGCGCCGCTGAACCTGGCTTCGCTGTGCGAGGAAGTGGTTGACGAGCTCCGGGCCGCGCATCCGAATGCCGTGGTGCTGGTCGATGTCCAGGGGGCACCCAGCGGATCGTGGGACGCATCGCGGCTTTCGCAGCTGCTGAGCAACCTGGTCACCAATGCCATCATCCACGGCGATGCAACCCGGCCCGTCACGGTGACCTTGAGTGACGCCGACGGCATGGCCGTCCTGGCCGTTCACAACGAGGGCGCCCCAATACCGGCCGAAGCTTTGCCAACCCTCTTCCGGCCGTTGATGCAAGAGCAAGCGGCGCCACATCGCCCGCGGGGCTCATCGGGACTCGGCCTGGGTCTGTACATCGCGCGCGAGATTGCCGTGGCACACGCAGGCACGCTGCGGGTGGCCTCGGACCTCGAGACCGGCACGGTGTTCACCGCACGCTTGCCGACCTCGATGCCTGGGTCAAATGCCTAGGGCGGCGGTAGCAGGAATTCGCTGGGTCAGCCTTGGAAGGCGCGCTGGCGCCAGTCGGACAGCACCTGCGTCCAGGAGTCGCTGAGGCCGCCCTCTTCCTTGAGGACTGTCTTGGCCGGCGCGTCGTCGTCCGTCCAGGCCCAGGTCCAGCGGGCGCGGCCGTCTTCTTGCACCTTGGCCTCGAAGAAGCCTGCCAACAGGCTGGCGGTCTGCGCGTCGCCCACTTCGGCCCTGAAGCTGTCGGCGTCGTAGGTGACGATGTTGCAACCGCTCTCCAGGCAGTAGCTGGCCAAGCTGAACCAGCGGGCGGCCAAGGGTTGTTGATGGTGGACGGCGAGCAAATCGGTTTCTGTCATGGGCCGATTGTCCGCCAGGCCGTGATTGCCCTTAGAACCGCGAGTGTGGTAGGCGCGCGGGCGGGGGGCGAAACCCGGCCGCCGGGCCAAGCGAGACGGTGCCCGGCGTCACGCAAAATGCGCCGATGAAATCTCCCAAACGCCTGCAGGCGCTGATTGACGAAGGCCTGGTCGACGCAGTGCTGCGGCAGCTCAAGAGCGGCAAGGAAGCCGATGTCTACGTCGTGATGTGCGGCGGCGAGGTGCGTGCCGCCAAGATCTACAAGGAAGCCACGAACCGCAGCTTTCGCCAGGCGGTGGACTACACCGAGAACCGCAAGGTCAAGAACACTCGTCAGGCCCGGGCCATGGCCAAGGGCACGCGCTACGGCCGCGAGCAGCGCGAGGCAGCATGGCAAAGCGCCGAGGTGGACGCGCTGTACCGCCTGGCTGCCGCGGGCGTGCGCGTGCCGCGCCCCTACAACTTTCTCGAGGGCGTGCTGATCATGGAGCTGGTGTCCGACGCCGACGGCCAGGCGGCCCCTCGGCTGGGCGAACTGCAGTTCACGGCCGACGAGGCCCGTGCCCACCACGCGACGCTGATCGGCGAAGTCGTGCGCATGCTCTGCGCCGGCGTCGTCCACGGCGACCTCTCTGAGTTCAACATCCTGATGGCCGCCGACGGCCCGGTGATCATCGACCTGCCGCAGGCAGTGGACGCCGCCGGCAACAACCACGCGCTGCGCATGCTGATGCGCGACGTCGACAACCTGCGCAGCTTCTTTGGCGGCTTCGCCCCGGAACTGCTGAAAACCCAGTACGGGCCCGAGATCTGGAGCCTGTATGCCGGCGGGCTGCTGGACCCGACCACGCCGCTGAGCGGCCACTATGAACACCGGCCCGGGGCGGTGGACCTGGAAGGCGTGATGCGCGAGATCGAAGACGCGCGGCTGGAAGAAGAGGCCTATCGCCTGCGCATGACGTAGGTCTAACTATCTCTTTTGCCGTGGTCCTACCACCGTAGGATCAAGAAGGGTGGTCATCGCTGTCGCCGGTGGCTTGGTGGGCGGTACCACCTGCTTGGGCTTCTTCGATTCCTTGTTGCCGTGTTGGCGCTTGGTCATGTCATCTCCTTCAGTGGACGGGGCCGAGTTTGGGATCTCAGGCGGGCACCTTCTGTGCGCCGTCGCACAGACGCCTGCATCGTCTTGGACTAGGTTCCTGACCGATGACCATCAAGGAACCCAGCCGCAGTACGGCGCGCCTGCAGAGTGCAGGACGCGAGCTGGCCTCCCGTCTGATGACGGATGCCTGGTTCGGTGGTGGGGCTCCCATGACGATCCAACAAGACATCGACGCCCTCCGAATTCGGATCGATAAGGTCCAGGCCGACTGCGATACCTGGCGCGTGGGCGGGACGAAAGAAAAGTACCTCGAGGCCTATTTCCTCGTCGAAGCCTTGACCTTGCAGCTCGACGAGTGCCTGAAGCATCTGAAGGCCGAACTGCAAACCCCATGACACGCGCCGCTTGCACAGGGCGATGACCAGCGCGCGCTCGATCGCTCAGGCCCAGCACCCGGCTCCAGACGGCTCCGCGACGCGGTGACCTGCCGTCCCCGGCGCAGCCAAGTCTGTCCGTTGGCGAACAGATGGAGTACGCTGAACCTTCTTCATTCGGCGTGCGCCGCCGGTCCCGCCGGTGGTGCGTGCCCCACCGCTGCTTCACCGACCGGACCTTGATGAGCACACAGATCGATCCCCGTCGGAACCAGTTGCTGGCCGCCCTGCCCCAAGCCGAATGGCAACGCTGGCTGCCGCAGCTGGAATGGGCCGACATGCCGCTCGGCCAGGTGATGTACGAGTCCGGCCGCGAACTGAGCCATGTGTACTTCCCCACCACCGCCATCGTGTCACTGCTGTATGTGATGGAAGACGGCGCTTCGGCGGAGATCGCGGTGGTCGGCCACGAGGGCATCGTCGGCATCTCGCTGTTCATGGGCGGTGGCTCCACGCCCAGCCGTGCCGTCGTGCAAAGCGCGGGCGAAGGGTTCCGACTGCGGGCCAGCGCGATGAAGGAAGAATTCAACCGTGCCGGCCCGGTGATGCATCTGCTGTTGCGCTACACCCAGGCCCTGATCACGCAGATGGCGCAAACCGCTGTCTGCAACCGCCACCATTCGCTGGACCAGCAGCTGTGCCGCTGGCTGCTGCTGAGCCTGGACCGGCTCGAAGGCACCGAGCTGGTGATGACACAGGAGCTGATCGCCAACATGCTCGGCGTGCGCCGCGAAGGCGTCACCGAAGCGGCGTTGAAGCTGCAAAAGCTCGACCTGATCAGCTATGCACGCGGGCACATCAAGGTGCTGGATCGCCCAGGCCTGGAGGCCAGGACCTGCGAGTGCTACGAGGTCGTTCGCAGGGAATACGCCCGTTTGCTGCCCGCCCCGCTGGCGACGTGAAGACCACGGCGTATCGCGCTATGTGCGCTGGCAGACAGTGCGGCGGCCCCGCCTGAAGCGAGACTGGCCGGACCGATCGACGCTGCGCAACCCCAGGCGGTCTGAAGGCCCCGTGGCTTTCAGACTTCCCCTGGCCGGGGCGGGCGATCGGGCCACGTTCCGTCCACGCGAAAGCCGATGTGCTTCAGCCCGAGAACCACCTGATCGAACAGCTGCCGCCCAAGGACCGCCGGCGCCTGCTCGCGTTGTGCGAGCCGGTTGAGCTGGTGTTGTCCGAGGTGCTGTGCGAGGCGGGGCAGGTCACCGATCACGTCTACTTCCCGGTCAACGGGTTCATCTCGCTGGTGGCCCTGGTCGATGGCCACCCGGGGCTCGAGGTCGGCATGGTTGGGCGCGAAGGCATGCTGGGGGCGCCGCTGCGCCTGGGGGTGTCTACCGCGCCACTGCGCGCCCTGGTGCAAGGCGCCGGCACGGCCTGGCGCGTGGGCTCGGCCGATTTCATCGGCGAACTGCGGCGCAGCAACGCACTGCAGAACGGCCTGGATCGCTACATCTATGTGCGCATCGCGCAGCTCGCCTCGGCCGCGACCTGCCTGCGCTATCACCTGATCGGGCCACGCCTGGCGCGCTGGCTGCTGATGAGCCAGGACCGGGCCC